>Ga0129333_10001300_pt1 | contig 22418 bp, 24 predicted proteins | sample CPB6_08_DNA_FD_94474 | JGI IMG/M metagenome (GOLD analysis project Ga0129333, IMG submission 94474) | Freshwater to marine salinity gradient microbial communities from Chesapeake Bay, USA - CPBay_Sum_0.6_0.8_DNA | ecosystem: Environmental > Aquatic > Marine > Coastal | place: USA: Chesapeake...
ACCAGATCTAATTCTCTTACCTTTATAATAAGTTCCTTCGTAATATCTGTGGAATGATGCATTTTCAGGTATTGATGTTCCACCTCTCCCAGAAACTGGAGGAACATAAACATCATCAACTTTCACCCACTCTTCTCTAGTTGTTGCAACATTTCCAGGAGTTGTTTGAGGTGGGGGTGGCGGCACTATCCAATCCTTTGTATTGAAAACTTGTTTAGTAATGACGCTGCTTGTTGATACTACTGCATTAGAAACCTCTACACTTATGGTATGCCTACCTTTTGTTAAAAATCTTTTTACTAAAGATGGGTTTTGTATATTTGGTCCATCTAATTGAGATACTTCCACACCATCAATCAACAAACGACCATTATCATCTTTTGCACCCTTAACTCCATAAAAACCATCATAAGGAATATCAATTTGCCAATCATTTCTAAAAACAGTTCCCGAAGAATCACTACCAGGAGTTGGTAATGGTTTTACTGGAGAAATTGCATAGCGATTCATGAAGTTGCTCCATCCAGGGATGATTGTAGTTTCAGTAATGGGTTCTTGTGTTGATGGTGAATCTACGTTTCCCTCTAGAATATATGTAAGTTCAAAAGTTGATCTTCCACCTATCTGACTTCTTTTACCACTTTTGAAAAGTCCATTTCCATTAGGAACACTTATCTGCATGTCATCATTATCATTAGATGAAATTGTAAAATCTGCAAATATTGTTGATCCTGTTTCCTCACCCTTTTTAACTTTTGCTTCTTTATTTTTTCCTTTCTGAGAGATTAATCCTTGTTCTAGTTTACCAGTTACTTTTGATGATGGATCAATACTTGCATTTACAATATAAACAACGTTCTTTCTAATCTTTATTTTTTGGGACTTTCTATCTTTATCCTTATCCACATTTGTAATTACAAAAGTATCAAGACCATCTTGAGATGTAAAGACGAATCTTATATTAGAATTTCTTTTCATCTTTTTACCACCTTCACCATAAACATTGAAAGTTACTTCTTGTCGATCTGAAGTTTCTTTTTTTTGTGGAGATGTTGTTATAGATTCTTTTCTTCCCGTAAATCTCACGGGATACCAAGGGGTAGTTGAAGTTGGAAATCTAGTTGACCATATTGGATTTGGTGGGCATCTTCCTTCCTGAACTGGTAATGCTTCTTTGGGGGGAACTGGTTCAGGGGCATCAATGGTTAATGCAACGCCAAAAGGATTTTCATACCAAGACTTTGAAGAGATTACTTGCTGAGAAGTGACCGCAACTTCTATGTTGACCGACAGTGCCATCCCGTTTCCTTTGGCCAAAGGAGCAAAATTAACTTGCTCCAATTCTGCTCTAATTCTATATTTTCCTGCCTTAAAAAATTTAGTCTCTACAGTTGTGCCAGTGCTCTGGCCAGATCTAGTAAACCCCTGTTTTTTGATGATTACCTCATCACCACCTCTCTCAATATTTTTTAATCCATTACCAATGTTAGCAGCTCCACCTCCAGCGCGATTGCCAATATAAAGCACTGCATTATCATCACATGAAATTTCAATTCTATAGTTTCCATCAACAGGAAATTCTACATACTCCCATTTGATTGTGTGAGTGCCCGCAAAACTATTAGTCTGTGCTTCTTTCGAATTAAAATCAAAAGGAGAGACTCCATGTGACGTACCAGGAACTTTCCAAAGTTTTCTATTTGCCTTATCAATAAAATCTGCGGTATTGAAAATTCTTTTGTTTTGTAAGGATGATTGAGTGCCTGCGGGAATTAATCTAGGTGCAGATAATTGTCTTGCATTAACTGCGGTAAGTTTGGCATTTACATCATTACCACCACCATCAAATAGATTTATTCTTTGTTGTCTTTGATCTGGATTTGGTCCAGTATTTACAATGTCAGGTGCTTTAGATCCAGCTGCCCTACCTTCAAATATAATAGGACCATATTTCTTATTTGTTTTGAATGTCCCTGTTGCCTTTACAGATCCCTTAGTGCTACTTAATGGTCTTTTTAAAACAACGGGCCCGCCTCTTTCAGTTGGAATGGTAATTTTAGTTGCAGCATATCCAGCAATACCTGGATTATCATCCCAATCGAAGGTAAAATCAATCTCTACTATATCATTACCACCCGCAAGCATGTAATATTGGTTTCCTTCTTTAATGAATAAACTTCCTGCTGCCTGAGTTTCTGTTTTATATACAGTCTTTGTTTCATATTGAACTTGATTCAACAAGTCAACCTGAATTGTATGATTTCCTTCTATAATAGTTTTTGAGAATGGTTTCGCTGGACCTTTAAAATTACCTAAATCAAAAAGTTTTTCCCCGTCAAGATAAAGTGTTGCGATGTCATCACATAAACCTCTAAAAATATATTCTCCAGAAAGTGGAAAGTCTTGTTGCCATTCCATTGTAAAAGTTATTCCAGCATTATCACTACCTCTAACTTGAGATGGTTTAACTGGACATATGGCATAAGTATTCATGAACTCGGACCAGTCTCTGTCAAAAGTTACATCATAAGATTGATCGACTGTTGTTCCATCACTTTTAGTAATACTTATTGGTTTATTTTTTCTAGTAGTCCAGAAGGGATTTTGAAGTTGCTCAAGTTGTTTCTGGTATGTATCAATTTCTACTTGAATTGGATCTACCGTAGTTGATGTATAAACTCTAGGATCCCATGTGCCAAGTTCTTCTCCATTTGGACCATAGTTAAGACCATACCCAACTTCAGTATCTGGACATGGAAAGTACTCTTCAAAGTCATCTTCATCTGCAAAAATTTCAACTGAATCTGCGGTCTCTCCTAAGATAGAAGTCAATACTGCACCAGATCCAAAATTACAATCATCTCTTGCTGCAACTAGTGGTGGAAACTTATATCCATGCCCACTTCTAACAACATCAACTGCTAATAAAGATCCATCTCTACCTATGATTGGATTTGCAGTTGCACCTACACCATCTCCACCAAAAACTTGAATTTCTGGAGGTCCGCATTGTGTAATTGTTTGTATGCCGCCACATTCATCCTTAGTTGTAGAGACTATATCAGATGTTGTAAGTTTATTTACATCATTAATAGTCAAATATAATATTTCATTATTACCATTTATGAATATAAAAATTGTTCCTGGGTTATTCTTTGCGTAATTATTGGCTTCACAAACAGAGACATTGTTGATATACCCCAAATCTGGATCAACATATCCAACTCTAATGTCATCTATAGATGCTGGCCCAAATAAATTAAAAGACATACTTATATTTTATCTTTACTGTCTGCATCTTTATTTTTTATTTATCTAGATCTAAGGGAAGATGGTGGAGTTGCATATGGTTTCTCAGTAACTGTAGGTGGTGTAACTGGTTGTTGAGCTCTATCGTTGACATTGGAGAAACTTGGTAATTGACTTTGCTTAGAACCACCACTTCCATTTTGCAATGTATAGTAATCAGAAGCAGGGCAATTTGGAGTTAAGTCACACCCAAAAATATTCAACTTAATATTTTCGAAACTTAAAGCAGAAGTTAGACTTCCACTTACAGATCCAATTAAAGATTGAACTCCTCTCACTGCCCCAGTAACACCTGAAAGTTCTCTTTGCATATCAGATAAAAATTTATCCACACTCTTTAATGCATCATCAGTCCCTTTATTCATAGCATCCATATTTGTCTGAATAACATTTCCAACTAACTCCTCAACAGAACAAATAGGAGTTACGGGTGTTGTAAGAGGGAGTGGTGAGTAATCTAATTTTAGTGCCTTATCTAAAAATCCCTGAATCTGTCCACAGAGATTATTTGTAATTTTACTGTAAAGGCAAGTAATTATATCTGTTATTCTTTCTTTTATATCAATAAATTTGTTTCTTTTATTTGGGGGCATTGCATCTATAGTCTTTGCCAAAGCCTTATTAATTTGCTTCAATACATACTCCATAATCTTATCAAAGATTATTTTCATATATTTTGCTATTTCACATGCAATATTTGCAATTAAACTTCTTATCTCCTGAATTACATTTGACACTGCATCAATATAACTTAGTGCCGCATTTACAACCTTATCAATATCCTTTGTTAAATTTTCTAACGCAACTTGAATTGCTTTCAATGCTGAAGATGTCATATTACATGGACTCATCAGCACAGTTTTTCTTAGATAATGATCATTTCTTTTTACATCTGCAGCAGATAATTCATGAACTGCATCTACATTTTCTCTAGTAGCACCCGGTTGCGTTGGTGAAGTAGGAGAGTTTGCAGACTCGCATCTAGACTTAATTCCAGAAGAAACTGCTTTCTGAATAAAATTACTTCTCTCTAATCCAACCAACCCTCTTGCATCTGCTTCTGCTGCTGCACTTTGCTGATCTTTATATTGTTGTTTGTTTAAAGATAAATCAGATCTCAACCCAAATTCATTTACGCTTACTCCAGCTGGTGGTGGAGAACATTCTTGAGATTGCTCTTTAGACTTTGGTTTATTGACTACAAGACCTTCATCAGGAACTTTTATATTTGGATCTTTATTTCCATCCGCAGGAGTTGCATGACCACTAGTAGATGCAAAATTAGACTGATCTGTTCCAATTTTTGTCCCTAATGCAGTCTGAGCATTACTACCAAGAACTCCCATAATGACTGGGACTTGCTGTTCTGCCCCATCAAGAAAAAATCCAAAAACAAAATTTCCTTGTCTGAGATTTGCAGTTGCTCCCGCGTTTGCTTGCCCACCGCCACCCGTCACTGGGTACATGACCTGAGCCCAAGGAAGTTGATCAGAAGGTAATACCTTCTCTTCCCTATCGTGAAGACCTATAATTCTGACTTTATATCTGCGTCCCCAACCAGGAATTTGATCTTTACTTTCGAATTTTCCAGGCAAACTATTATCTCGCCAAGTTGAATCACTGGCAATTTGCCCTACCCACCAATTAAAACTTGCTCCAAGAAATCCTGGATTAAATAAAGATCCACCTTCCATTTACTTATCAATCTTCATAGATTTTACACTCAGAAGCATCTGGATTATCATCACAATATAGTTCTAAAGGAGTTGGATCGTGATCATCTTCTGGATGTCTTTCAGCATATCTCTGTAATGATGCCAACTCTTCCTCAGTATGCCTACGTGCTTGAGGAGATGTTTGTGGATCATCTAAAATCTTTTTATCCTGCTCTATGTGCTGGTAAATGTTTTTGTCGTTCATAATGGAATACTACCTGATGTGTGATTTCCCTTTCTTCCAAAAGAATCTCTGACTAAATTAAGTTTAGTATAAGTTTCTTTTGGTGAAATGTAATGACATAGATCTGCTATAATATATAGACCCCCACTCTGCTTGTTTACTTCATCATTTTTTTCAGAGTTTTGTGGAGGCGCATCAATAAAAATTACATCTCCTGCATGTAAAGAAAAGTCACCTGCTATTGTAATAGTAGTCTTTCCAGAATACAGTTGATTATACCTCATAATAGATTGGTTTAAAATGTTTTTAACATCAAAATTTTGTTCTTCTGATTTTTGAATTTGTTGTTCTGTAGTCCCTGAGGGAAGAGTCCCTTTGTCTAACAAATAATAAGTTGTTCTAGAAAATTCTTTATTTGATCCTGATTGATTAAACTCTGGATTTAAAACTGGTAATTCTTTTCCAGCCAACTTTAAATCCTTCTCAGACTGCTTAGCATTTGGGGTGACAACTTCATAATAACAAGTAAATGGGTCGAATAAAATAGTGCGAGTGGAAAATGCACCCATCTTTAATTTTTCCTGAACATCTACTCGACTGTCTTTAGAATAATTGAGTGCTTTTGTATCATATCCAGCGGGAATATTTGTTCCTTTTGAATCTGGAGATTCGTTGTATATGATGGACTTTTTTTTATCTTGACTTAGTAAAGAATCAATAGATCTAAATTTAAATCCCTCTGATGTTTCAAAGAAAAAATACCCGGCAGTCTTTCCCTCAGATCCAGGAATACTTGGAACTGCTTTTTTAGACAACCAGTTCATTGCATAATATGGTTTTCTATTGTTTCCGATAAAATTATATGTGTTTAATGTCTCTTCAATATCAAGTTTTTTAGTTGTTTTAAGATCTTTTGTTAGAATGTATCTAATATGATCAGAAATTTTTCCATCGAATCTTTTATTTAATCTTATCTTTTCGTTCATAATAAACTCTTTAGAAACTAAATCAAGTTGAACCATTGATTTAGTTGTATCGTCAGTTAAAGGAGTAACTTTATTAACATACAGTGTTAAATTTAACGATACATTATTATTATCACGGAACTTAACAGAAACTTTTTCTTGCCCAACAATAGGCAATCCTTCAAGAGCTGTTTTTTTATCGACAGCATTTCCAGTATCAGCAAAAGTAAAAGTTGCCTTTATAGTATCTTGTAAAATACTTTCATAATACATAAGTCTCACACTACCACTGATCAAACTAGCAATTTTACTTTGATCTTTATTTGAAAAAACATCCATTCTTTCAATAAAAGATGGTTCAGCAGATTTAGTTGATACTTGATTTGCCATTTAATATTACCTCTTACTTATATTTACCCACCTTGATATAAAACATCAAATGGATCGTCTCCCTCTCCATCATCAAAGAACGGTAATCCTCCGCCCGATGATTGTGACTCATATCCACTAAAAGTCATATTTGGAGTGGCATCTTCAACTACAACTGTTTGCTCTGATCCAGATTCATAAGATGCATATGATTGAAGTATGTTGGCAATTTGTGGTTTAGATTTTGCCATATTAAGTTTTTCAACTAATCCTGGAGCAAGAGAGTCTAGACCTTGTGTTGTATCAGCATCGATGACAAATTCTTCCCCTCTCTCTCCAATTAATGCTTTTGTAGGTCCACCAACTCTACCACCCTTTGCCATTGTCACCAAACCACCACCACCCAAAAATTCCTTTAAAGTTTTTCTAACTCTTGCAGATCCAGCGTAATCTTTTGCGCCAATGGCACCAGAACCTCCCCACTGTGCTCCAGGAATATCAAATGCAAGTCCAGAGTAATGATATGATCCAGAAGCATGTCCCCCCACTGGATTGAAACCTTGGAACTCCGTAACTTGAATTCCTTTAGATTTGAAGAAATTGTATGCTCTTACTGCAGTTGCTCTGTCTCTAAATGCAATATGATCGTGATAATTTGATGGCGATCCATGACCTGCTCTATCAAATCTCCCAAAAGGAGTATTAGGATCTCCAGTAATATATTCAGCAACCGCACCACCTACACCACCTCTATCCATCCCACCACCCATTCTACCAGATCTACCTTTACCAAAACTTGTCAATGCATCAGCAGCAAATTGATATCTCCTAGGATAATTTGGAGTTCCTGCCTTTTCCATTTCGCGTTCAAATATTTCAACCGCTTTTTTAACATCAGTAACACCCTTTAATCTATTAAGTGTTCCATAAGATCTCATCTCTTTCATCATCCATTCAACTTGAGTATCTAATTTCCAAGGATCTTTTCCAGATGATGCTGCCCAAGCAACTAAAGCATCCCATCTACCACCACTTCCAGGTCCAGTTCCCCACTGCATAATACCTCTTCCTGGACCACCACCAAGTTGTCTTGATTGTGGATTAACTCCAGATTCTTGCATAAGATTACCAATCACACCAGCAGCAGCCTGTTCAGTAAACCCGTATCCTATCAGGTAATTAAATACCTTTTCAGCATTCGTATTTCCTACTAAAGAACCTGTTCCTGGCGGCATTTGATCTTCAGTAGGAGATCCAGCAGGACCACCACCTTCTTTTTTCAGTCTGAGATTTTCTTGTATTTCTCTTAATGTTTTTTGAGCATTTGTTTCTGTTGCGTCCTTAAATGCTTTAGAAATCCAATTACTAACATCGCCACCTTCAGAAATAGCATCTAATGCCTTTGGATCAACAAATCCACCTTCAGCAAAAGCAGCAGCAAGTCCGCCTTTTAATTTACCATCAGATATTCCTTTTGATATTAAAAGATTAATACCCAATCCAACATTTTCATAATCTCTTTGAGTTGGTTTTTGTCCAAGAATAATTTTAGAAGTTATTGAAAGAATAGGACCGAAGTAATCACTCTTACCAAGATTTTTCCCGGCATTAAAAATAATATTAAATGGATTCATAAAGTCAGGTAATTTTGGTTTGGGAAATATTCCAAATAATTTTTCTTCACCACCAATATCAGATCCTGGTTTTATATCAGAATCTTCTCTTGGTTTTTTTGTAGTTACTTTTCTCTTATATTTTTTACTACCACCTTTACCTTTAGATACGGATCTTTTTACCCCACCTTGAGATTTGCCACCCCTTGTTATACCACCACCAGCAACTCCCATAAAGGATGGTCCAGAAAAATAAGGAGTTCTTTTTTGAACTTGCTTATCAGATACTCCAGGTTTTCCACCAAATGCTCTTCCAATATTCTTATCAAACTCTTTTCCACCCATAAATTCACGAGCAATATCAAGTGCTAGGAATGCCCATCCAGCAACAGGAATTGCAGTTCCGAATGAAAGTAGTCCACCAACATAATCACCACTCTTAATCCTCATTATGCCTTCAGTTATTGCAAGACCAGCTCCTAAAAGTGGAACTGCTTTTAATGCTTTAGATCCAAATTTAGATGCCAGTTTTGCTCCACCCTTTCCACCAAGACGAGCACCAGCTCTTGTTAATGTTCTACCCGCACCTCTTCGTGCGAGAGTTCCTGCACCCTTCTTAGAAGCCTTTTCTGCACCCCTTCTACCTAAACGATCCATTCCAAAATCAGCACTTGCCATTCCAACAATAATGGCAATGTTTATAAATTTTTCAAACTCACTTGCAAGTTTATCAAAATTCTTTAATGCATCGTCACCGAATGTTTTTCCAACCATTCCACGAGTAGCATCAATTGCTTTATATCCCCAATCCACAAATGTTACTAACCCATTTAAGAGTTTGCCACCAATATCAAGAATAAAATCTGTTGCTTTTCCTAAGAATTTAATAATGGGTATTATTTTTGGTAGATGATCAACTAATCTAACTGCAAAGTATCCAAGAATAATATTTCCAATAAAGTTTTTAATCCAATCCAAAAATCCCATTTTAGGAAATTTTGGCATCGTGATTTTACCCTTTTCTGCTTTTGGTTTTGTCTCTAATTTCTCTTCTAATTTTTCTCTTCGTTTAGAACTCTCTTGCTTCTTTGCTTCGTTTAGTTTTTTCTTTTCAGAAGCTAAAGTTCCCCTCAATAAACTATCAACTTCTATTACTTTAACACGAATAACACCAATGTCCTGTAGCGATTTTTCAGAAAGAGACACTATTGAAGAACTCTTAACAGTTATTTTTTTTACTTTTGCGAGTGCTCCTCCTTTTGATGAAGGCAAAAACTTCTGAGTATTAACTGCCATTTACCCTACCTCGAAATACCCAATGTTTTTGCCTTTGATGCAGATCCTTTTGTAGAAGCACTAAAACTTGGTGTTCTTGTTCTGGAAGATCTTCCTCCACCTTGTCCACCACCTGCAACATTGGACTTTGTTCTTACAACTTTTACTGTTGGTTTTGGTGGTGGTTTAACTGCACTAACACCAGCATTTCTTGGACGAGCAAATCTTGATTTATAAGGTCCAGTCTGTTTTCTTCTAGGATCATTAGCACCATACATCGTAACTCCTTGCCCTAAAGATTTTTGTTCTTTTGGTTTTCCTGATATGCCAAGTAATCCACCAAGTAATGTTTTACTTGCAGATAATCCCCAAGATTCTTTGGCAGTTCTTTTTCCACCGAGAACCATATCAACATCACCTTTTCCTTTAAGTGGATTTAATTGGTGAAGTGCTTGAAGTCTTTGTTGAACTGATTTCCCCTTTCCAAATAAAACACTCATGGGATCTTTCATTTTATCAAAATCATACTTGTCTTCAATACGATATCCACCACCTTCTTTTTTAGATCTTTGAGTTGCCCAGAATTGCCCAAGAATATTTTTTGCGTTCTTAGCAGACTCACTCATATTACCTTTTTCATCTGCATAGTCTGCATACTGAACTCTGATCCCACCTGCCTTCAATTTTTTTAAGAAACTCTTTTGGGTCTCAAGTGCGGGATTACCATCTTTTGCGCCCTGGGCACGGAGTTCTTTAATCTTTGCTTCTGCTTTTGAAATTTCGGATCCAGTCCTTTTCTTTGCTCTCTGTATTGCATTTTGCAACTCTGCTTTAGACTCTTTTGATAGATCTCTCTCACTTATTGGTCCACCGAATCCACCAAGCATTTGTTTTGCGTAGATTGATCCAGCGTCTCTATAAGTTGCTGCTCCGGATCCCTTAAGTTTAGACATAACTTCCTGAACAGGACCGGGCATTCCAGGCATCTTAATTCCACTTGGAATTCCAGGCATCTTAATTCCAGCACCTTTTATGCCAGCCATTCTTTGAATTGCACCCATAGGATTGGTCAATAAAGATCCAGTAGAGGAGGAACCCGCGCTGGAAGGAGTTGCATTTATCCCAGATGGAATTCCCCATGTTGATTGTCTGTTTAAATCTGCTCCAAATTTAAACTTAACAAATCTATTGATTGCTCCTAAAGGATCCTTTGCAAAGGGTACATTTGCATCAGAACTACGATATCCATAACTCTTATCTTTACCAATCTGTCCACCGCCGGCAGCATATGTTGTTCCACTGATCACTTTGGGTTTATTTGTTCCACCTCCAGCAGCATTCATTGCTTCCAGAGTGTCAACACCATATTTTGCAACTGCTCCGCGAGACATGACAAACTCACCGTCACTCAACATTGCGGGAATTTTATCTACTCCCTTCTCCCCACTTACATACCCATTAAGTAAATTACCAAACCCAGAATTAAGTCCACCACCATAAAATTTTAGAATGTTTACTGGTCCACCACCAAAATATGCAGGAGTCTTTGATTCAGAATCATCACCACTGAACGCTCTCTGTGCAAGTTGAGTTGTTGCATATGTACCAGCAGCAAGTGCTAGAGCAGTCTTGGGATTATTTTTTCCAAATCTCAATAATGCTGGAATTGCTTTTGCAAGTCTAGCAATTCCAGATAGAGCAATTCTTGTGAGAATTCTAACTCCTTTGCCAAATCTTGTTCCAAATATAATAAATCCACCGAGAAGTGCAGGCCACCAATCAGTTAAAAATCTGATAATAGTTTTGACCTTACCTGCATTTTTTGGATCTCCCATCCACTCAAGGAGTTTATAAACAATTCTACCAAATAAAATTGTAGTGAAAAACTGAATGATTCTATCAAGTAAAGACTTGACTGGTGCGATTATTTTTTCTGCTGCTTTTTTTAAACCTTCAAATCTTTTCTCTAATTTATTTTCTGCTAGATTTCTTTTTTCCTGTTCTGATTTTCTTCTCTCATAAGAAGATGCATCATCAGAAACTTTTTTTTGTTCTTTTAATGTTTCACTTATTGAATTCATAGAAGCAGCAATTGCCGCTATATTATCTTCTAAAGTCTTAGATATGGAAGATGCTCCAACAGAAGCAGTTCCAGGTAGAGACTTAAATTGCTTTGCACCAATAACTTTTTGCTTAATGTTGCCAACACCAAAAGAACCTGCTGTTATTTTTTTCTTTTTTATTCCAAATCTACCTTGATCTTTCTTACTCTTTACTCTTCTATATTCTTCAGTCAGAAGCATAACTTCTTCGGTAGGAATAGTCTTTGTGGACATCCTACCTTTAACCATTGCCTCCTTGAGAAGAGTCAAATATGTTTCATAATCTAAGTCAAAAACATCCTCAAGCCCAATAAGCCTCAGTATCCTAACATCTATTTCCTCTTTTGGATTAGAAATGGGCATTGTTCATCTGTTGTTTTTGTTTTAATTCTTCTTCTTCAAGATGCTGTTGTAACAATGTAACATATATGTCTCTTTCCCATGGGATCATATTTTCAATCTCCCATAATGAGTATTTATGGTACTGGATCAAAGAAAAATTGAGACGAAAATAATTCTCAAGGTCCATGTGGACCATGCTTATGCGAAAAAACTTGCTAAGCCCTCAAGAACAACATCGCTTTCAACACCTGTAACTGGATTCTTAACTTTAATTGTGTGAGATAGTCTTGGCATTGTTTCAAAGAATTTTTCAATATCCTTAAACTGCGAAGAGTTCATTGATTCTAGAAATTCAGACATCTCTTTTTTAGTTACATCTGAAGAAGACCAAACTTCTTCTTCCGTAAAAATTTTATCAATACAAGATGCAATCAATTCAAATGATTGATCCATTGCATTTTTGTCATTAAAATCAAAATTGTTTTTGATAAACTGATCTAATGATGGATACTTCATTTCCATCATAATAGAATTATCGACTTTAATCCTATTCGTATGCTCTTCATTTTTCTGAACTTTAATATCATCTAGATTGATCTTCATTGGAACTTGAGTCTCACCGTCATCAGGACAAATAACGTTTACTTCAAGTTCTTCCCCAACTGACTTACCACGGATATTTAAAAACAAATATTCAATATCAAAAGTAGGAAGTGATTCTACCTTAACTTCTTTGGTAAGAATACAACTTTTAATAACAGATTTAATTGCTGTAGTAATTTGCTTAGTGTCTTCACTCTCTAAAGCAATTACAAGTAATTTTTCTTCTTTAACAAGAAAAGGTCTATATTGAATTGTTTCTCCAGTTGATGGCAATTCAAGTTCATATGTTGGTGTAGCAATCTTTGGTAAAGGCATAATGTCCTATAGGTTGTTCAGTGTGATTATTTATAGGAGGTGGTCAGAACAAGAAGTGTCCACCCCATGCATAAAGGGAGTTTCAGTGGTGCTATAATAACTACAGTTCAAACAAAACAATGAAAGGACTCCTCAACTTTTATCTTGCATCTGCACTGACTGTAACCACGGCAGCTACTGGTGCTTGCTTTGTGTGGTATGTTCAAGAATATGATGCTGCTTATAAGTACCATAAAGTTGCCCCCGATGTTTCACAAATTCATCGTAACAATTCTCTTTGGTTGGGTCTCTGGGGCGGTCTTTATGGTCTGACTGGTGTGGTGAGTGCAATCGGACTTTCTCAGGGTCTCAAGAAAGAGCAATGAAATCATTTTTAATCTGTCTGTTACTATCCCCTCTCCTACTTTATAGTGCTGGATTTGTAACTCTAACTGTCCTACAAAATATAAAAGTAGAACTTCCTACTCCAAACTGAAGGTCATTATGACCTTCTTTTTTTATGCAAAGATTCCTTGATCTCTACCAATTTGATCTCTAGATCTAAACTGATCTAATGCGGGGTTTCCAATTGCACGACCATCTTTCTGCGTATCGCCATTAAGGAAATCATTAAATATTGGTCCACTATTTTGCCCCTGAACACCAAATTGAGGATTAATAAAATAGTCTGGAGAACTATTCCAAGAAGATTGTTCTAACGGACTTAGTTGCATATTTTGATTGTCTGCAAGAGGAGGATCTATGCCCTTGTTCAGAACATATCTAATATAAGTCATTGATACGGTGCATTTCAAAAGAGAAGATGAATCATATGCAATGGGCATGGATGATATGCTTATTGGATATGATCTTATAAACTCATAACTTAATATTCCAGATTGTCTCCCACCAGATGATACTCCCCCCATACCACTTCTTTCAAACTTAGTAACGGTTAATCCTTGAGTAGTGTAACTATCTGGATATTGAAATCTATAAAAATAATTGGAACTCTTAGAAGTAATATCTCCTCTTTCAGGTTGTGCAGTATCGCTTGATTCTTGTGCAATATACTTCATCCAAGTTTCAAATATTCTAATGGGAAGATAATGTTCTGCATCAACATAAAAAGTTAGATCAATACGATCATCATAAACTCTTCTATAAGCATGTCTTTCAGTAACACCATGAAAATCATTAGTAACTTCTAGCGTTGCAAGATTTGAACCAGGAAGAGTTGCCTCACAACACATCAGATTCAATCTATCCAAATTAATAGTATTCACACTAATACTATTCTCAGAAAAATATTTTGTTAATTTGGTTGGTAATTGGATATTAACAATAAAGTGAGAAGTTGTTGCCGGATGTAATAAAGCTGCCTTTATTTGAGATACACTCTTCGCAGTAGGTGTAGGAGGATTGGTAGGCATCTATAAATAATTTTTTACCTTATATATTATGTATGGGAGAAAGTATAAAAAGTAAGTATAAACCATCTTATCCTAAAAAGTATATTGGAGATCCAGAAAATATAATATGTAGAAGCAGTTGGGAAAGAAAGTTTTGTCGTTGGTGTGACTTAAATGAAAATATAATTGCTTGGGGGTCTGAAGAGATTAGTATCAAATACTATGACCCAGTAAAACAAAAAGTGAGAAATTATTTTCCAGATTTCATTATTAAGGTGAGAGAACAATCAGGTGACATTAAAAAATATATTGTCGAGATAAAACCAAAAAAACAAACAATGGCACCTAAACCAAGAGCAAGAACGACAAAATCATATCTCCATGAAGTCTATACCTATGCGACGAATCAAGCAAAGTGGAAAGCAGCACAAGAATTTTGTGAAGATAATATGATTGGGTTTAAAATCATAACAGAGCAAGAGCTAGGTATTAAGTAATGGCCGAAGGTTTTGGACAATACGTTGGAGTTCCTCCTAGAATGAGAGAACTTAAAAAAAGAATTGAGTCTACCGGAACAACAGACCCAGAAGATTTAATGCTTATTATTATGGATGTATTAAAGGAAGAAGTTCTATATCCAGAACCAGGAAAGTTTTACACATTCATCTATAATCCAAAAACACCAGAAATTGAATATGATCAACATCCACTAATTGCATGTACCTCATTAGAAAGATGGGGATTTAAAGCAATTAATTTTCATTGGAGAGAGGGTAGGCAATATACATGGGAAGAAGTTGCAGGAAAACTTCATGTTATAAAATATGAAGAACTTGATGAAATGCTCTCAATACCTTATGCAAAATTCCGTCTAAATAAATAAAAAACCTGTATTTAATGGCGAGACCACAAATTCCAGGATGGAGTAATATTAATAATAATAAACCCGAAGAGTATTCCTCAGAATTTACTATAGGGGGATTTCGTTATGCCAACGTAACTAATGTATCTACAGGACAAAGGCAGTTGTATTTTGTTAGTGGTTTAGGTGGAACTCCAATCACACAAAGATCATTATTGACTTCAACAAATTCATCAGGTAAGACAGAAAAGGGTGCTGCTTATGATGATTTTGTTAGAAGATTTGGGCAAGATAAATTAACTGCTGCGGATAGAGCAAATAAACAACAATCCGTTGCTCTCTTATCGAAACCAGGATTATCGACTACACAAGAATCAAGTTCAATAAAAGGTTCGAACGAATACAAGTCAACTAGTGTTGGAACAAATGCACAAAAAAATCCACAAACTGATGAGCAAAAGGCAAAGGCAAATATTGCAACACAGCAACAAGGAACACGAAATTCTTTTTCAAGAAGTCTAGTATATCCTCTTAATCTAAAAAGTGAGAATCAAGATACTATTCAATTTAACATGGTCAAGTATAGACCAAGACCTTTAACAAACAAAGAAGGTACATTAAATGCAGTTGGAGAAAGACCACCAGCAGGAGACATTATTGGGACAGTAACTTTACCAATACCAAATGGTATTTCAGATAGTAATAATGCCAATTGGGGCAGTGACGAAATGAATGCTGCCCAGGGAATGGCCGCGGGCATAGCTAATCAATTCATAACTCAAGGTGGTGCTGCAGGAGCAGAAGCAGCTGGAAAAACTTTAGAGTCTGCTGCATCAGAATCTGGAAATCCAGATGTGAAACTTGCCTTTACAAATAAATTTGTTGAAATAGCAACTGGCGCTCAAAACTTATTATCAAGAACTGCAGGAGCAGTCATAAACTCAAACATGGAACTTTTGTTCCTTGGACCATCACTAAGATCCTTTAATTTTACATTCAAATTAGCATCAAGAAGTGAGCCAGAGTCTCAACAAATTTTAAAAATTATTAGATTCTTTAAACAAGGAATGTCTCCAATTAGAACTGATGCAAATTTATTTTTAAAAGCACCTCATACATTTCAAATCAGGTATTTGAATGGTAAAAATCCACATAAGTACTTAAATAGATTTAAAGAATGTGCATTAATGGCATGTAATGTGGATTACACACCAGAAGGTCAATATGCAACATTCCATGATGGTGCTATGGTTTCGTATGCAATTACATTACAATTCCAAGAACTAGAACCAATATTCAATGATGATTATGGAAAACTTGATGGATCATCAGCAGACTCTGCAGGTATAGGATACTAAAATGAGAAGTTATTTTCGCCAAGTTCCAGATTTTGAATATGTCAGCAGACTACCAGATGCCAAAATCGGTGACTTTTACAGAGTAAAAAATTTATTTAAAAAGGGAAAATTGCGTGATGATATTTTCCAAAATTTATCCATCTTTGAAAAATATCAAATTAAAGGAGATGACAGACCAGATAATGTTGCTTACGAATTCTATCAGGATTCAACTCTTGATTGGGTTGTTCTTCTTTCAAATAACATCGTAAACATTCAAACAGAATGGCCATTACCACAAAATGACTTTGATAGTTATTTACTAAACAAATATGGTGACTATGAAACTCTCTATGGTGGAATTCACCATTACGAAACAACTGAAATAAAAAATAATGCAGGGGTCATAATTGTTCCAGCGGGTCTCAAAGTTCAATATCCCTACCCAATAAACTTTTTTGATGACTCTACTTATAGACAAGTATTTAATGCAAATATAGCAGTTCCTGTGACAAACTATGAATATGAGGAGAAGATAGAAAATGAAAAGAGAAATATATTTTTACTTAAACCAAAATACTTAAATATTGTATTTGATGATATGGAAGATGAAATGAAATATAAAGAGGGTTCCACTCAATATGTGAATGAAACCCTCAAAAAAGGTGATGATATTAGATTAACTAGTTAATCATTCTTCAGCAAGACGCTGAAAATAACTCAGAGCATCATCTTCATCTTCATCTTCAGATGTGATCTTGGGAAGAGAAGGAGTTGCTTTAGAACGAGCATAAGACTCTTCAAGTTCTTTAGCTACATTATTCTCAACAGTGTTCTCAGAATAGTTGTCATACTCAGTTTCTTCATCAACAACCGATGAGCGAGAACTACCTTTTTGACCAAGAACATACTTCAGACGCTTTTCAAGTTCTTCATAAGACTTGAATTGATCAGGAGCAGTTACTGCTGCAAGAGAATATTCTTTTTTCCAGAGAGCTTCAAGTGCATCGTCGTCATCAAGGAGCGGTGCAACGCGATCAAATTCTGACTTATCATAATTCCAATACCCATCTTTCTTTACGATTTTGAGTTTGAAATTAGCACCCTGCCAGAAATCAAAGGGATTGATAGGAGTTTCGTCCTCAAACTCAGGTTGCATTGCTTCCATGATCTTGTCAAAGATCTTCTTACCATACTTGAACAAGAAGACTTTACCTTCATTTGCAGGATTTGCAGGATCCTTCACAACGTAGATGTTGCTGTAGTAAGACAGTTTACGCTTCTGCTTACGAACAGTTTCTTTATTTGCTTCTGTACCACTATTCCACAGTTCTCGGTTGTATTCACCAAGAGGATCTTTTTGACCGATAGTGGTCAGAGAGTTCTCAATATACCAACCACCAGGACCTTGGAAGGCATGGGAGTACATTTTTGCCCAAGGAACATCCTCTCCCTCAGGAGCAGGAAGGAAACGAATGACTGCAAAACCGTTTCCAGTCTTGTCCATTTCGGGTTTCCAGAGACGCTCATCTGCACCTCCAGAAGTTGCACTCATCTTCTCTACTTCTTTAACCAGTTTTTGTGTGAGAGAACCCAGAGAAGATTGTTTTTTAAGGTCTGCGAAAGACATTTGTGTACCTCGTATTAATAGGATTTGGCTTTTGGACTTAGCTTAAGGGATTGTCTAGCCCAGATTAATTCTACAGGTCGGATCCAGTTTTGTCAATCTGCTGCTTCATAGATTCAAGCATTTTGGACATATTATTAAGAATGATATTCATATCGGTTCCTTTGGGCATTCCCATCATGACTGCAGAATTTATAATTTTTTCTTTCATTTCAACTGCCTCAGGATCATCAGACAAACTCATCCTAGTATAAAGAACTTTTTGTTTGTCAAGAAGTTTTTCCAAAACTTCAACATGTTCAAGTTTTTGTTCTTTAGACATAAAAGAAAACTTAAAAACATTTGAATAAACTTTTTCTTGAAGTTCTGCGATTTCAGTCATCTCTGCGCGGACAACTTCTGAACTGAAAAAACTCATTTATCCTCCAAAACTATTTCCTTTAAAATTTTTCTATAGCGGAATATATCTATATGTAGGAACGGAGAATATTTTTTTATTCTACGACTGACGGTTTCCCACACTGGGTCTTTTAATTTTTTATCAAAGTCATTCCCGAACAGGAATATTTTATCATAAATCACCAAGGTTTCTAGGCTTATATTCCCGCTCAGGAAATTTTTAAGAACAGGTGGATGTCCTTTAGAACAATCAAAAACTTCATCTACTTTTCTTTCTCCAAAAAGTTTTTCACACTCTTCCTTAAAAACATAAGACAAAGATTGTATTCTCTTTTGCCAATTTTTATATCTATCTTCACCCTCTTTGATCATTTCACCAATCCAAAGTGTTTCTGGATCTGGGCATGATACAAAATTAGATACAAAAAAATCAACTACCTGCTGATCAGATTTCTGCCTTGAAATTTTTTCAAACCACATTCTATCTTTTCTCTTATAAAAAGACTGAACACTGGCACGACTTTTACCGCAATATTTAAAATAGTCGTAACTGTCTTTTGTAAAATGATTCTTCAATGACAAATAAGTTTTATAGGAATCAAACGGCATCATTAAAATACTAATTTAGCACGGGAAGTTTTTTTAAGAAAATTAAGTTCCATTGCTTCATACTTAATTTTCTCTTTTAAAGGTTTTGAAATAAGTTTTGGAACAGATTCTAAATCAATATTATTTTGCTCACAAAAATGAACTATAGCATCAATATAATTCATTTCCGTGTTTACTTGCACAAGATTTTCAATCTCTTGAGCGAAACGAGACGGACAAAAGAATTTGCTCTCTAACGCTTTTTCTAATTCATTCTCCATCTGACCCAGTATTGTGATGTACAAATTCTTTAATGTAGCGAACTAATAACTTAATATAATCCCCTTTGTTTCTTTTGTCAAATATTTTGACTTCTCCACCAGGAGTGACCATTATTGTGATAAGTTTAATAGGAGGAATCTCCGTCATTTCATAATAAGCAGCAGCATAAAACATTTCCTGAACGAAGTAGTTTTCAATCCACTCTTCGGGTTTAATTTTATCCGATGTCTTAAAGTCAATTACTGCCAATTCCCCATCATATTCTGCAATGCAATCTACTCTACCAGCAAGTCCAAGATATTGAGAATATAAAGTCCTTTCAATTGCATGGATATTATTTATCTTATCAAGATAAGGTTTTGCATGAAAAAACATAAACTTTGTTAGGGGTTGATAATCATCCCAATTTAATTCCTTGTTTTCAAGATAATCTTGACAGACTTGGTGAAAGTCAGTTCCTCTTGCAGTTGCTCGTTTCGTAATACGATTTGCTTCTTCAAGACCAACTCTCTCACGCCACTTCACAAAGATTTGACGATTATAAAAAGAAGTTACTGAAGTAATAGATGGCACCCACTCCCCGTTCGGAAGATTGTAAAGACGGATGCCATTTTTTTCTTTCTTCTCTAATTCAATTTCACCTAGGTAATTATGATGGATAAAATTCATAGACCAGTTTCCATTTTAGCAATAATGTATTCTTTTACGAATCCAGAACGTACAATATCCTCAACTCCAAATTCAACAATATCAATTGATGGCATGTTGCGAAGAATTTTCATGAAGTCAATAATTCCATTCTTCTCATTTGTTTTGAGAAGATCAGATTGAGTAGCATCACCACAGAACATAATTTTACTATTTTCACCTACACGAGTAATAATAGAATCCAATTCGTGGAAGTTAAGATTCTGGAATTCATCTACGATGATAATAGAATTATCTAAAGTAGTTCCACGAATAAAAGAAGTGCTCCAGAATCCTATTGTTCCCTGCGTTTTGAGATTTCCATATAGCATTTCAAAGTCAGCATCACTAGGAAGCTCAAACATATACTTTACCATATTCTTATAAGGAATTTGGTAAAGAGAAGACTTATCCTCATGATCTCCAGGAAGAAATCCAATTTCACGAGTAGCAACAAGGGACCTAACGATATAAATTTTTTCGTAGGGTGTTCTTTCATCTAGAACATCTTGAAGAGCATTATAAAGTGTAATAAAAGTTTTACCCGTACCAGCGCAACCATAGGCAACTATATGTTGATTTTTTTCATATGCCTCATATAGTTTTTTTTGATTTTCTGTAAGAGGTTCAATATCTCTCATGATGTCGATATTGATTGGTTTTTTCCTCTTCATTTGCTTTGCAGTCATGCCAACGCCTATTGGCTGATCACTAGTTCTTTTTCTTCTTGCCATATATTCAAATAGGTTTTACTTTTGATCCTGGTGCCTTTGATGCCTTACGAAGAACATCATTCCATCCTGGATGAGATTTTTTGAGTCTATCGTAAACCTCACCAACTTCACCCGATGAAGGGCACGTTGATGGGTCAGACCAATCTCTATCCCAATCAGGATTGTCCTTTTTCCATTGATCCCAATCATGGACACTGAGAACTACTTCTTTCTGTTCTCCTGTGGTTTTGTTAATAACAGGGTAAGTTGCCAATCCTAATCCTCCATTTTATATGAAAATATTTATTCGATAGTGATAGAAGGTGCGTCTACGCATTCAGAACAACCTTCTCGCGTCCACCCAAGTGCCTCAGATACGGCAGGAAACTGGCAGGTAAAGATACAACGAACAAGCTCAGCAATCTCCATGTGTTCCTTCTGTGTCCCATGTGCAGACCGTAGATCAATGTAATGGATCCATGACCTTACAGAACCGGTCATATAAAGTCTTGTGGGCGTTGCCAAAGGCAGCACGAACCTAGCACACTCTTTTGCCACGCCCGCATCTAGAAGGCGATTGTAGAGGTGTAGAGAGTGCTCAAAATGAACGCGAATATCCTCAGTCAAAACCAATTTCAAATGATCTGGAATATCATCAATAGAGTTCTGACGATTCTTTGTATCTTGCCTACGAAGTTCTGGAAGTGGAATCGTTTTATTCAGAAGATTTGTATCGGCATATCGCTGCGAAAATTCTTGATATGTAAAACTTCTATGACGAAGTATCTGGGCTGCAATACCTCTGGTTGTATTGATTTCTACAGTCATTGAAGCTTGTTCAAAGATACTCCAATGCTGATGTTGAATACAATACTTAAGAAGACCAGAGAACTTTTCATTCTCTTGATTTGCAGGATTACTTACACGAGCACAATATGCCATGTGTTTTTCTGCATCAGGAGTAACACTAACAAGTTTTACTTCTGGTTTCATAAACTCAAAATCAATCGGCATATCCATCGTCATCGTCATAAAATACTTCGTCGTAATCGTTTAGGTAAGGAGAAATCTCTTCGTACTTGTATGAATCTACGTCAGAATAAATTTCTGATTTAAGACATCCAACTAGAGATTCAAGATTTTGTACTATTAGTTTTAATTTTTCTTTGTCCATTTATTAACTAATACTAACACAATGATTATAGACAAAAAAAGAGGGGGAGTCAAGTCCCCCTCTGTATTATTTTGATGCTACTAGAGTAGCAAGAGATGCTTTTTGGCGTCTCTCTTCTTTTTGCTTTTGTTCTTTAATAAGTTGAAGGAAGTTTAAACTTTTCATCACTTATGCCCCTCCTTTACAAACTTAACACCACGATAGGTTTCGTTGTATTGTTGGGGTTGTTGCATCATTTGCTGTTGATACTCAAGACGTTTTTGAGTATCGTATTCAACACCACGATAGACGACTTTCGACATTGGTTTTCTCCTTAGTTTTTGAGGTTAAAGAGCGTTCCTTCAGTCGGCGTTTGCGTTCGCTATTTGCGAATAGCGAATGAACGATCCGTTCCGCGTCGGCTTACTTCCGTCCTATTCAATTTTAGCACTTAAGTTTTACAACATCCTTTCGGAGTTCTGAAAGCAATCGGTCTTCTCTTCTTTGGTCTACTACATCGTCGTTTTTAACGATGTCCATTAGTTCCCACGCTGCGTCGCAACTTATTGTCACCTGATTGGATTTAG
>Ga0129333_10001301_pt1 | contig 22410 bp, 13 predicted proteins | sample CPB6_08_DNA_FD_94474 | JGI IMG/M metagenome (GOLD analysis project Ga0129333, IMG submission 94474) | Freshwater to marine salinity gradient microbial communities from Chesapeake Bay, USA - CPBay_Sum_0.6_0.8_DNA | ecosystem: Environmental > Aquatic > Marine > Coastal | place: USA: Chesapeake...
ATTCGAGCACGCGCTGGATGACGAACATCACGTCGGGCCGCCCTGCGTCGTACTCGTCGAACAACAGTGCGACCGGTCGTTGGATTGCCCAAGGCAGCAGCCCCTCGCGAAACTCGGTGACCTGTCTGCTGTCCGTCACCACGATGGCGTCGCGGCCGACAAGATCGATGCGGCTCACGTGACCGTCGAGATTGATCCGGACCAACGGCCAGTTGAGTCGCGCGGCAACCTGCTCGATATGCGTCGATTTGCCCGTGCCGTGATAGCCCTGAACCATCACGCGGCGATCGTGGGCGAAGCCGGCGAGGATGGCGAGGGTGGTGTCGGGGTCGAAGTGGTATGCCGGGTCGATCTCGGGCACGTATTCGGAGCGTTGGCTGAAGGCCGGCACCATCATGTCGAGCGGCACCCCGAACTTTCTTGCGGAGACTTCGGTATCGGGTCGCAGGTGAAGCAGCGAATCGGTGTCGGGCATCGGGATGCAAGCGCTCTATCTGAACGGATAAATGAGATACTACCCGGCAATTCCTCTGGTGGAGATTAAAGTGAGCGAACCGCAGACCGCCCGGCGCCCCTCTGGTCGCGATGCCCGCAGAGCTCAGCGCTCTGGCCCCTTGCCCGATCACTTGCGCCCGGTGCGCCCCGGTATGCAAAGCGGCCGTTTCCAGCCGCTGACCCAGCACGGTATCGATCAGATCCACCAGACCGCGCTACGGCTGCTTGCCGAGGTCGGGCTCGCCGACGCCACCGAGTCGGGCATCGAGATCATGACGGCGGCCGGCTGCGAAATGAGCGATACGGGGCGACTGCTCTTTCCGCGCTCGCTGGTCGAAGACATGGTGGCCAAGGCTGGCCGCAAATTCACCCTGCACGGACAAGATCCGCGCCACGATCTCGAACCCTGGGAGAAGCGCGCCTACTTCGGCACGGCAGGCGCCGCGGTCAACATGGTGGATGCCTCGGGCAGCTATCGCGAGTCAACCATCCGCGACCTCTACGACATCGGGCGAGTGGTCGATCAAATGGAGCACATCCATTTCTTCCAGCGCGCCGTCGTGCCGCGCGACATTCCCGATCCGTACGAAATGGATTTCAACACCTGCTACGCCTCGGTCAGCAGCACCACCAAGCACGTGGGCAGTAGTTGGGTCCATCCGGATCATCTCGAAGCCTCGCTGCAAATGCTGCATGCGATCGCCGGCGGCGAAGACAAGTGGCGTGAGCGCCCCTTCGTCAGCCAGTCCAACTGCTTCGTCGTGCCGCCGATGAAATTCGCGGCCGATGCCTGTCGATGTCTCGAGATGGCGGTGCGCGGCGGCATGCCGGTGCTCTTGCTGTCGGCGGGGCAGGCCGGTGCCACGGCTCCGGCGGCACTCGCCGGTGCGCTTGCGCAAGAAGTGGCCGAAGTGCTCGCAGGCATCGTGTACGTCAACGCGATCAAGCCGGGTGCGCCTGCCATCTTTGGTACCTGGTGTTTCGTTTCCGATCTGCGCACCGGTGCGATGTCGGGCGGCAGTCCGGAGCAGGCGCTGCTCTCGGCCGCGGCCGGTCAGATGGGCAATTTCTACGACCTGACGATCGGCACGGCTTCGGGCATGACCGACTCCAAGGTCGCCGATGCGCAGTCCGCCGGCGAAAAGGCTCTCAATCATGCGTTGGTCGGCAACTCCGGCGCCAATCTCATCTATGAATCGGCTGGCATGCACGCGAGTCTGCTCGGCTTCTCGCTCGAGAGTCTGGTGATCGACAACGACATCATCGGTGCCACGCAGCGCACGATCAAAGGAATCGAGGTCAACGAGGAGCGATTGTCCTTCGAGACCATCAAAGATGTCTGTCTCAATGGTCCCGGGCACTATCTCGGCAGTTCACAGACGCTGGAGTTGATGCAGACCGAGTACCTGTACCCGGCGATCGGCGACCGTCGCAGTCCGAACGAGTGGGCCGAACAGGGTTCCACCGACGCGCTCGAGCGCGCCGCGCATCGCGTGCGCGACATCCTTGCCGATCATCATCCTGCGCACATCCCGGAAAAAATCGACGAGGCCATTCGTCAGCGCTATCCGGTCAAGCTCGAACGTTCGGCAATGCTGAAGCGCTGAGTCGCGATGTCGCTCCCCAGCCACGCAAACGTGGTGATCGTCGGCGGCGGCGTCGCCGGTTGTTCGATCGCATATCACCTCACCAAGATCGGCATCAGCGACGTGGTGCTGCTCGAGCGCAAACAGCTCACTTGCGGCACGACCTGGCATGCGGCCGGACTCGTCGGCCAGCTGCGTGCGACGCGCAATCTCACCGAGCTCGCCAAATACACGGCCGATCTCTATCGATCGCTCGAGGCCGAGACTGGCCAGGCGACCGGCTTCAAGCAGAACGGTTCGATCAGCGTTGCCAAGACGCCCGCGCGTCTCGAGGAGCTCTATCGCGGCGCCTCGATGGGCAAAACTTTTGGTCTCGAAATCGATCACCTTCGCGTGGAGGAGATCCGCGAACGCTGGCCGCTACTCGAGGTCGGTGATCTCAAGGGCGGCATCTTCATCCGCAAGGACGGCCAGACGAACCCCATCGACACCACGCAGGCTTTTGCGCGTGGTGCGCGCATGCGGGGCGCCAAAATATTCGAGAACACCAAAGTACTCGGCATTCGCGTCGAGAAAGGACGCGCAGTCGGTGTCGATACCGAGTCCGGTTACATCGCGGCCGACACCGTCGTGCTCTGCGCTGGCATGTGGTCGCATGCGATCGGTCGTGCCGCGGGCGTTTCGATTCCGCTGCACGCGGCCGAGCACTTTTACATCGTCACCGAGCCCATCGCGAAATTGCCATCCAATCTGCCGGTGCTGCGCGTTTACGACGAGTGTGCGTATTACAAAGAAGACGCCGGAAAACTTTTGGTGGGTTGCTTCGAGCCGGTGGCAAAGCCCTGGGGTATGAACGGAATCCCGGAGAGCTTCTGTTTCGACTCCTTGCCCGAGGACGCCGATCACTTCGAGCCCATCCTGGCGGCGGCCGTGCGCCGCGTGCCGGTGCTCGCCGATGCCGGCATCCAGCTGTTCTTCAACGGTCCCGAGAGCTTCACGCCCGACGATCGCTATTACATCGGCGAGGCGCCCGAAGTTCGTGATCTATTCGTGGCAACCGGGTTCAACTCGGTGGGTATCGCGGCGAGCGGTGGTGCGGGCAAGGTGGTCGCGCAGTGGATCCTCGATCGCAGGCCGCCGATGGATCTCGCCGACGTCGACATTCGGCGCGCCCTGCCGTTCCAGTCCAACCGTCGCTATCTTCGCGATCGCACGGTCGAGACACTGGGCCTGCTCTATGCCATGCACTGGCCGTACTACCAGTACCAGACGGCGCGTGGCGCACGGCGGACTGCCTTGCACGATCGCTTGCTCGCGCTCGGCGCCTGCATGGGCGAGACCGCAGGCTGGGAGCGTCCCAACTGGTTTGCCCCCGCTGGCGTCGAGCCGCGCTACGAGTACTCCTACGGCCGCCAGAACTGGTTCGATCATTGCGGCAACGAATGTCGGGCCGTGCGCGATGCCGTCGCGCTCTTCGATCAAACCTGCTTCGCCAAATATTTGGTGCAGGGACGCGATGCCTGCGCCGTACTCAACCGGCTCTCGACCAGCAATCTCGACGTCGCGCCCGGGCGCATCGTCTACACGCAATGGCTCAACGAGCGCAGTGGCATCGAAGCCGATCTCACCATCACGCGTCTCGAGACCAATAAATTTTTGGTGGTCACTTCGGCCATCTGCCAGACGCGCGATCTGGCTTGGCTCACGCGATATCTCGATGATCATCCGACCCTGCATTGCACGGCGACCGACGTCACCGCGGGCATCGCCATGCTCGGCATCATGGGTCCGAAGAGTCGGGCACTCCTCGCGGCCGTCTCGGGCGCAGATCTCTCGAATGCCGCGCATCCTTTCGGGCAATCGCGCGAGATCGAAATCGGCTACGCACGTCTGAGGGCGAGTCGTATCACCTACGTGGGTGAACTCGGCTGGGAACTCTACATTCCGGCCGAGCAGGTGCTCGACGTCTACGAGCGTTTGGTCGAGGCCGGTGCCGAGTTCGGCCTGCAGCATGCCGGATATCACGCGATGGCGGCTTGCCGCGTCGAAAAGGGCTACCGTCACTGGAGCCATGACATCGCCGACGAAGACACGCCGCTCGAAGCCGGTCTCGGCTTCACCGTGGCTTGGGACAAGGAAGGCGGTTTCATCGGTCGCGAGGCCTTGTTGGCGCAGAAACAGCGTGGTGCGCTGACGAAGCGACTGGTGCAGGTCATGCTCGAAGATCACTCGCCGACGGCGCCGTTGCTGTACCACGAAGAACCGATCATTCGTGACGGCGAGATCGTCGGCTCGACGCGCTCCGGAGCCTGGGGGCACCGAATCGAGCGCTCGATCGGCATGGGCTACGTGCACTGCGATACGGGCGTCACGCCCGAGTGGTTGGCCGCAGGGCGCTGGGAAATCGAAGTGGCGGGTGTGCGTCATGCCGCCCGCGTGCAGTTGCAGCCGTGGTACGACCCGAAGGGCGAGCGCATCAAGGCTTAGGAGTTTGATCGATGAAAACGCATGCTGAGGTGGTCATCATCGGCGGCGGCGCCGTGGGTTGTAGTGCGCTATACCACTTGACGCAACTCGGCGTCACCGATGCGGTGCTGCTCGAGCGAGACGAGTTGACCGCGGGCTCCACCTGGCACGCCGCCGGCAATTGCCCGAATTTTTCGACTTCGTGGAACCTCATCAAGCTGCAGCGACACAGCACCCGCCTTTATTCGCAGCTTGCGCAACGCGTCGGTTACGACATCAACTACCACGTTACCGGCAGTATCCGGCTCGCGCACACCAGCGATCGCGTCGACGAATTCAAGCACGTGGTATCACAGGCGCGTGCGCAGGGTATCGAGTTCGAGATGTTGACGCCCGCCGAGTTGCGCGATCGCTATCCCTTCATCACCACCGATGATCTCAAGGCCGGGCTCTACGACCCGTACGACGGCGACATCGACCCCGCGCAGTTGACGCAAGCACTCGCCAAAGGCGCGCGCGACGCCGGCGCGACGATCCACCGCCACACACGGGTCACAGCCATCGATCGCACGGCCTCGGGCGAGTGGCGCATCACCACCGACAAGGGCGTGATTCAAGCGCAAAAAGTCATCAATGCCGCGGGTTACCGCGGTGGCGAAGTAGCGGCGATGGTCGGTCAGTATTTGCCGATCGTCACCTTGTCCCACCAGTATCTCGTCACCGACGACATCCCCGAGCTCGCGGCGCGCGGCAGCGATCGATTGCCGCTGCTTCGCGACCCGGACGTGAGCTATTACCTGCGACAAGAGCGTCACGGTCTCATTCTCGGGCCCTACGAGTGGAAGGCGACGGCGCACTGGCTCGACGCCATTCCTGATCAATTCGCGCATCAGCTGTTCGACGACGATCTCGGGCGGATCGAAACCTACATCGAAGCGGCTTGCGAGCGAGTTCCCATCTTGGGTTCGGTCGGTATCAAGCGCGTCATCAATGGGCCGATTCCCTACGCGCCCGACGGCAATCCTTTGATGGGGCCGGCGCCGGGCTTGCCGGGCTTTTATCACTGCTGCGCGTTTACTTTTGGCATCGCCCAGGCGGGTGGTGCCGGCAAACTGATCGCCGAGTGGGTCGCGCACGGCACGCCCGAGTGGGACATGTGGCCGCTCGACTCGCGCCGCTATCTCGATTGCCACAACCACAAGTTCACGCTCGCCAAGGCGATCGAGACCTATCAGCACGAATATGGCATCGGCTATCCCGCCGAGGAGCGCGCAGCCGGGCGTCCCGCGAAAACTTCGCCGGCGTACTCGCGGCTGCGCGCGAAGGGCGCGAAGTTCGGCGCGCGCGGGGGCTGGGAACGTGCCGTCTATTTTCCCGAAGCGGGCGATCCCGCTGGGCCGGAGACCTCGTTCCGGCGTCCGGCATGGCACGCGGCCGTCGCGCGCGAATGCGAGGCCGTGCAGCAGCGCGTTGCCGTGCTCGACCTGCCGGGCTTCACCAAATTCGAAGTGAGCGGCGCGGGTGCGCGCGACTGGCTCGATCGCATGGTCACGGGCGTCGTACCGAAGTCCGGCCGCACCGCTCTCAATTATTTCTGCAATGAGCGTGGCGGCATCGTCACCGAGATGACGCTCACCACCTTCGATGCAGACCGTTACTGGTTGATCAGCGCGGCTGCCGGCGAGCGTCACGACGAGCACTGGTTGCGCGAACATCTGCCGGCTTCGGGCGTGCGCATCGACAATCTGTCGGCGCGTTACGGTACTTTGATCTTGGTCGGACCGCGTTCGCGCGAACTGCTGTCACGACTCACCACGGCCGATCTCTCGAATGCACACTTTCCATGGCTCTCGGTTCGCGAGATCGAGCTTGCCTACACGCGTGCCATCGCGATGCGCGTCAATTACGTCGGTGAACTCGGATGGGAGTTGCACCTGCCCGCCGAACATCTGTTGTCGGTCTATGATTTGTTGATGGAAGCCGGCGAGTCGTTCGGCATTCATGACTTCGGTCTCTACGCCATGGACAGCCTGCGACTCGAAAAATGCTATCGCGGCTGGAAGGGCGATCTCACCACCGAGTACACGCCGTTCATGGCCTCGCTCGATCGCTTCGTCAAGCTGGACAAAACTTGCGGCTTTATCGGTCAGGAGGCGCTGCGTCGCGAGGCGGCGAGTGGCCCGCGCGAGCGCTTCGTTCCGCTGCTTGTCGATGCGGCGGATGCCGATGCGGCAGCGGTGTCGATCGTCTTTCGCGGCGATGAACAGGTGGGTCTCGTGACTTCCGGGGGCTATGGGTATCGGCTGCGCCAGAGCATCGCGCTCGCCTACGTGCGCACCGACCTCGCGGCGCCCGGCACCGAACTCAGCGTGGAGATTCTTGGTGAGCGACGACGCGCGGTGGTCGCCACCGAGCCGCTTTACGATCCGCAGAATCTGCGATTGCGCGGCTGATCAGTCGCGTGGATCGGCACGCCGATCGCCACGCATCAGGGCGAGCGCGATCGCGGCCGAGGCCACCATCAAAAATACGCTCACGGCATTGAGCACCGGAGTTGCGCCGTCGCGCATGCGGCCGTACATCATTACGGTCAGCGGCGAATCGGCGCCCACCAGCATGAGCGTGGTGTTGAAGTTCTCGAAGGACATCAGGAACGCAATGGCCGCCGAGCCGACGAGTGCGGGTCGCAGGTAGGGCAAGACGATGGTGCCGAGCACGGCGAGCCGCGAAGCGCCGAGGTTGTAGGCGGCCTCTTCGAGCGTGCGATCGAAGCGCTTCAAGCGGGCGCTGATGGTCAAAGTCGAAATAGCGATGATGTAGGACACCTGCCCGAGCACCACGAGGGGCAGGCCCGGTCTCAGGAACTCGGCCTCGAAGCCGGCGACATCGCCGAGCAGGTCCGCGACGCGGCTCGCGAAGGCCAAGATGGAGATGCCGAGGATCACGCCGGGAATCACGAGTGGCACCAGCATCAGGAGCGCGAGCACGCCCTGACCGCGGAAGGTCATGCGCTCCATCAAAAATGCATTCGTCGTGCCGACGGTCACCGAGAGCACCGTGACCCAGCTCGCCACCAGCATGCTGATGAGGATGCTGCCGAGCAATTCCTGATCGCTGAAAAGTCCGGTCCGACCCCGTGATTCGTTGCCGGTGAACCAATCGAGCGTGAAGCCCTGCCATGGCGGTGCCGGGTAGGGTGCATCGTTGAAGGCGAAAACCGCCACGGTGGCGAGTGGCATGAACAGAAACAGCAGGAACGCCAGCACGAACAGCATCGTCGCAGCGCGCAGCCAGAGCGGGCGGGGGAGCGAGGGAATCATGTGCGACTCATCACGTCCGAAAATCTTTGTCCGCTCAAGCGCAGGCCGATCCAGACCATCACGCTCGACAGCGCGAGCAGCAGGAAGCCGAAGGCCGCACCCTGTTCCCAATTGAAGCGGGTGATGAACTGCGTGTAGATCTGCTCGGTGAACCAGAGCGAATTCTTGCCGCCGAGCAGCGAGGCGGTGAGATAGTTGCCGAGCGTCAGCATGAACACCACGATGCAGCCCGCCGTGATGCCGGGGGCGGCATGCGGGATCACCACGGTGCGCAGCACGGTCCAACCGTTGCCGCCGAGGTCGTAGCCCGCCTCGATCAAAGAATCGTCGAGACTCTCGAGACTGCCGTAGAGCGGCACCACCATGAAGAGCAGCGACGTGTAGACGAGTCCGACCAGGATGGTGGCGTCGCGATATAGCATCTCGATCGGCACTTCGGTGATGCCGAGCGTCACCAACAGGCTCGGCAGGACGCCCGTTTCACGCAGCAGGATCATCCAGCCGAGCGTGCGCACGGTCTCGCTGACCCAGAAAGGAATCAGGCATACGGCAAAGAGCAATGCGCTGAGGCGGCCGCGGGTGAGTTTGGCGATGGTCCAGGCGATCGGAAAGGCGAGCAGCAGCGTCAGGGCCGTGGCGATCACGGACAGCGTCGCGGTACGAACGAACACGTCCCAGTACAGCGGTTCGCTGAAAAACGTGCGGTATTGCGCGAGCCCGAAGGCATATTCGCCCGGGCCGGTACGCTCGCGCAGCGACAGCAGGGCGAGATCGAGATGCGGCAGCAGGATCAGCCCCAAAAGCCAGATCAGTGCGGGCGCGAGCAGCAACCAAAGAATGAGGCGTTGCGATGCCTGAGTCGTGGTCTCAGCCATGCGCAGACCCGGTGGCAAAGCACACGGCGCGATCCGCAGCGAAGCTGAACAGCACCGGTTCGTTCACCTTCAAGTCGGCATAGCGTCCCGTTTGCGGCAGAGCGACGCGGAATTCGCAGCGACTTGCTTGCTCGCGCAGCAGCACGACGGAATTGGCGCCATCGAACAGCAGGCTCTCGACCGTACCGCGATGCACGGCCGCGGGTTCGGCGAGTGCAAGATCGGCCATCGAGCGACCGAGCACGGCGACTTCGGGGCGAACGAAGGCTGCTGCCGCGTCGCCGAGTCGCAGCGCACCTTGCTGACGCGCGTGCACGGCCCAGCCCGATTCAGAGCGAACCTCGACGAGATCGCCGTCGATGCTCGTCACACGTCCCTCGATGCGGTTGTTGGCGCCGACGAAACCGGCGACGAAAGGTGTCGCGGGCGAGTAATAGAGCTCCTGCGGCGTGCCGACCTGCTCGAAGCGACCGCCGTTCATGACCGCGACGCGATCGGAGAGCACCAGCGCTTCGGATTGATCGTGGGTGATGTAGACGAAGGTGGTGCCGAATGCAGCCTGCAATTGTTTGAGCTCGATCTTCATGCGTTCGCGCAGTTTGAGATCGAGCGCACCCAAAGGTTCATCGAGCAGCAGCAGCGTCGGTTCGAGCACCAGACTGCGCGCGATGGCCACGCGCTGTCGCTGTCCGCCCGAGAGCTGATCGACCCGCTTCGCGGCCGAGCCGGGCAGACCGACGCGCTCGAGCATTTCGTCTACCTTGCGCTCGCGATCGGCGCGCCTCACCCCGCGCCGTGCGAGCCCATAGGCCACGTTTTCGCCTACCGACATCATCGGAAACAGCGCGAGCTGCTGGAACACCATGTTCACGGGCCTGCGATTGGGCGGCACGCCGCGCATGCTGCGACCGCCAATTTCGACGTCGCCGGCGTCAGGTTCGACGAAGCCCGCGATCATCCGCAGCAGGGTGGTTTTGCCGCAGCCCGAGGGGCCGAGGATCGAGAAAAAACTGCCGCGCTCGACGCCGAACGACAGCGCATCGACGGCCGTGTGCGTGCCGAAGTGCTTGCTGAGACCCTTGGCTTCGAGGTCGAACGTCGTCATGCAGACCGCGATTTATTTGGCCGCCTTGACGCGATCGAGTATTCGCCCCTCGATTTCTTCGAGGCCGGGCGGAATCGCCGGATACCAGCGCACGCTCTTGAAGCCCTCCGGAAAGCTCGCCGCGAACTGCGCACGCAGCACCGGGTCGGTGAGTTGATCGGCGCCCTTGGCCGCCGAGAAATTACCTATGGACTTGGCGATGCGCGCCGCGATCTCGGGTCGCAGGGTGAAGTTGATCCAGGCGTAGGCTGCCGCCTCGTTCTTGCCGCGAGCCGGCAGTGCGTAGGTGTCGAGCCAACCGAGCGCCCCCGATTTCGGCGCGATGAATTTGATGTCCGGATTTTCGCGGTTCAGTTTCCAGCCGCCCGAGTCCCACATCATCGCGGCGTGCAATTCTCCCGAGCGCATGCCGTTCAGGAGTTGATCGCGATTGTCGAAGAAGAAACGGAAGTTGGCCTTGCAGGCGATGAGGCGTGCACCGACTTGTTCCATCAGTGCGGTATAGGCTTTGGTGTCGCTGTAGAGCGCGAACGGATCTTTGCCCATCGCAAAGGCGAAGGCCATCAGCGTCGGGCGGCGCAGGCGCACAGAGGTACGACCGCGAAGATCGGCGCGACAGAGATCGAGATAATCATTGATCTGCGTGCGCTTGGTGTTGACCACCAGCCCTTCGGCGCCCCAGACGTAGGGCAGGGCATAGAGACGGCCGCCGATGGTGGCATTGCGGCGCACGGTCGCGAGCAAATCGGGCTGGATACGATCGACTTGAACCTTGGCAAGATCGATCGGCTTGTAGATACCGAACTCTTGTTGCGGCCCGAGGATGCGGTCTTGCGAGGGTTGTGCGAGATCGAAGCCCGCGCCGCGGGTGGCGCGCAGCTTGGAGATGATCTCCTCGTTGTTGGAGAGTGCCACTTCGACTTTGATGCCGGTTTCTTTGGTGAACTGCGCGACGACGTCGGCGGGCACGTAATCGGCCCAGGTGATGATGCGCAGCGTGCCGCCGGCGGCATTGGCGAGCGAAGCGCAGCCGCTCAGCAAGCACGCCAGCAGCGCTACGCGGCGTCTCGTACGCACTGCGGTCATGCGCGCACCTCGGCCACCGGGTCGATGCCGGTCGCCCGCACTTGATCGCTGACGATCTGTCGCGCCGACCAAAAATAATGGAAAGTGGCCCAGAGCCCCGTGGGCACTAGCCATAGCATCGCCGTGCGCAAAGATTGCGCGTTATTCATGCCGTCCGCGAGGTACGAGTCGCTCAGCCAACCGACGAGTTGCGGCGCAATGATGAGGTTGCCGACGTTGGCCACGAACAAAGTCGAGGCGCAGAAGATCGCTCGCATGCGCGGTTCGGCAAGATTGTTCAGCAGGCCAAAGCAGGGTCCGATATAGAAATAGATCGAGGGAATGAAAATCCAGAACAGAATCTCGATGGTGGCGAGCGAGTTGCTCGTGTAGATGAACCACGACACCACGGTGGCCACGCCGATGACCGCACCCATCAGCCAGACCACGCGTCGCGGGTCGGCCATGGAGGGGCGTGCCACCAACCAGGCGGTGAACACCGTGGCGAGGCTGCCGCCGACCAGGTGCATCGGACCGGTCAGGGTACCGGCTTCGCCCGCGGTGAGCCCGAAATTGCGCATCAGGAAAGTCGGAGTCCACCAGATGAGACCCCAGCCCCAGAGCGCGGTGAGCGCGCTGCCGATCATCACGTGCACGGCCGAGCGCTGCGTCCAGAGATAACGCATCGTGGTCATGAAGTCGGGCGCTTTTTCGGCGGCGTTGAGATCGAGCTGCCCGCGGCGCGGTTCGCGTATGGTGAAGAGGATCAGCAGACCGAAAACGACTCCCGGGATGCCGAGCCAAAGAAATACCGAACGCCAACCGTAGAGGTCGGCGATTTGGCCGGCGACGTCGGCTCCGACCCAGGCGCCGATGGAGGCGCCGAGTGCGAACACGGTGAGGGCCATGGGGCGCTGCGCGGCCGGGAAGTAGTCGGAGAGGATCGAGCTCGCGCCCGGTGTGCCGCCCGCCTCACCCACGCCGACGCCGATGCGCGAGATGAGCAGTTGCCAGTAATTTTGTGCAAGACCGCAAAAGGTGGTCATGGCCGACCAGGCGATGACCGAGAGGGCGATGATGTTTCGTCGGCTGTAGCGGTCGATGAGCCAGGACATCGGGAAACCGAACAACACGTAGAACAAGGCCAGCGACACGCCCGTCAGAAAGGCGATCCCGGAGTCGGTCAGTTGCAGTTCGAGGCGGATCGGCTCGAGCAGGGTAGAGATGACGTATCGGTCGGCGATGCTGAGCGAGTAGACGCCCACCATGACGAGCAACACATACCAACGCGTGAGCGCCGAGGCGGGCGCGGCGGACGAGTCGGTCGACCCGGTTTTATCGTTCTCTTGCACGATTCAGTCCCCCCGAATGTGAACGGGTCGATCATAGCGAGTTTCGACGAGTTGCGGTCGTGGTAGGGTTGGTCGTCGGTGGGGGCGGTCGAGTGCGGGGTGGGCGGTGCTGACGATCATCATCTCGGTCGGGGTGTTGCTGGTACTGTTCCTGGTCGCTTTCTGCCTCTGGAAATGGGGTAACGTGCGCTGCATCGGCGAGACCCCCGTGCCGCTGTTCACCCTCATCTCGATTCTCTTCACGTCGGGCCTCGACGTCGGGCTCATCATGTTGCCGCTCACCGAGTTTCCGATCTATGCGGATACCGTGGCCAACCCCGAGTACGCGTTTGCCAATCCGCTCGCCATCGAGTTCGGGTTCTGGGGCTTTCTCATCTGGTCCTTCTATTTTCTGACCAGTTTCTATTTTTGTGTGATCGAGCCGCGGGTGCGTTTCTTCGAGATCCCGGTCGTGCGTGTTCTCAACAACGTCGTGATCATGGGAACCTGCGCATTCACCGCCTCGCTTTTTCTGGCCAACCTGCCGAGCTACATCCCCGAGATGGGTGATGGCAAGCAGGTCGTCGGTCCGTTCTACGTGATCACCCTGCTCGTGATTCTCGCATCTGCCGTGACTGCGACCGACATCAAATATTTACGCCTGCTCAGTCTGGCGTCGGTGTGGATGTTCCTTGCGTTGATCGTCGGACTCGCCGTGCATGCCGACATCGGCCCCGCGACCCTCGGCGGCACCTTGAGCGGAGTGAACGAATATTTCACTCATCTGAATCGCTTCGTACTGCCGATGAACGACTACCACGAGTTCTATCTCTTCTGGTGGTTCGCCTGGTCGATCATGATCGGGCAGTTCACCGCGCGCTTCGTCGGCGGCTTGCGTACCTGGCAGCTGCTGCTCGCCTTGCTGACGATTCCGTCGATTCCGATCGCGGTCTGGTTTTCCGTGCTGTATCACTACCATCTGCACGCCATCGACACGTCGGGCCTCGTCAATCTGTCGATGATCGTCGTCGGCAGCGTGTTCGTGATTAATTCGCTCGACAGTCTGATCCGTCTCTACAGCGACAACCTCGGGCTCACGGTCAGTCGCCTCGGGCGCTTGCGCCACATCGCCATGAATGTCGTGCTGTTGTTCGCGCTCGCGGTGATGTTTCAGACGCAGTGGCTGCGCATCCAGTGGATCGGTAGCGTGGTGGTCGGCATCTATCTCGCCTGCATCGGCTATCTGTTGTACGCCCACCGTGAGCGGGTGGCAGCAATCGACTCCTCACCCGAAGATCGCGTACTCGATTTCGAGCGCATCAAGTCGGTCCACTGATCGGCCGATAGGCAGCGCCGCTGCCCATCGTCGGCGCCTCTGCCCGTCGTCAGCGGGCGAGTGGGCCGAGCACTTCCTTCAGCGGCCCGAGCCACGGCTCGTACGGGCGCCACTGATCGACCCCATCGCGGTTGATGGGTCGTCGCACTTGCTCGGCGCTCGCGGTGTGTACGCGTCGCTCGTTGCGGTGGAACTCGATGCAGGCCGGCTCGAAGGGCAGGCCGCAATGATCGAGGATACGGCGCACGCTGCCCTCGAGATCGGCGAGCACGTCTTCGTGGCGCACGCAGAGCACGCGGCCCGGGAGCACGGTGTCCCAGTGGCTCATCAGTTCGACGTAGGCGCGGTAATAGCGCCCGATGTCTTCGAGGTTGTACGAGAACGGGTGCCCGTTCGCGTAGAGCTGCTTGAAATTGCTGAAGCAGCAATCCATGGCGTCGCGCCGTGCATCGATGATTTTCGCATTCGGCAAAATGAGCTGGATGAGGGCGATGTTGCGGAAGTTGTTCGGCATCTTGTCGATGAAGAACGGCGCGCCGCTGCGGTACACCTGCGTGTCGCGAATGTAGGCCTCGCCGAACTCGCGACATTGCTCGGCCGTAAGCTCGGTGAGTACGCCCGGGTAATGGGTGTCGCCGAATTTGTCGCCACTGCCGAGCGAGCCCACCAGGCGCGGGATGTTCGCGAGCTCCATCGTGCCCTCGACCTGCGAGTGCGAGGCGAGGATCTGCTCGAGCAGCGTCGAGCCGGCGCGCGGCAGTCCGAGCACGAAGATCGGCGCGGCATCCGGACAGCCCCAGCCGCGGCGCTCGGCAAAGAATTCGGGAGTACAGATTTCCATCTGCCGACGCACGGCACGCTCCTGTGCCGCGGCACGGTAGAGGCCACCCTCTTTTTTGAGGGCGTTGCCGCGTTCGTAATAACGAAACGATTCGGCATGCTCGCCACGATCTTCGAGCGCCTTGCCGAGCGCGAAACACAAGTGGTAGCGGTCGGCCTGCTGCAAGTAGGGCTGCGCCTCGTAGTGGCGCATCCGCTCGAGCTCGGTTTCGGGAAACCGATAGGTCTTGAGATTGGCGAGGCTCCAATACGCCTCGCCGAAATCCGGTCGAACGTCGACGGCTCGCCGATAGCACTCGATGGCCTCGGCGGCCTCGCCGTTGGTCTTGAGCGCGTGACCGAGCGACTGATGCAGCTCGGCGTCCCGCGGCATTTCCTTGAGCAGCTGCTGGTAGCGCTCGATCGACTCATCGACGTGGCCGAGTGCCATGAGGATGCCCGCGTAGGTCACGCGGACGCCGCGATTGCGCGGCTCGGCCGCCAAGAGAATCTCTGCCTGCTCACGCGCGCGCTGATGCTTGTGCAGATCGACGAGCGTGAGCACGAGGTCGTAGCGCGCCGAGTTGTAGGTGGGTGAGATGGCGAGCAGCTTGTCGAGCAGGACCTCGGCATCGGTGTTGTATTCGAAGTGCCGGGCGATCATCGACAGCACGCGTAGTGCTTCGACGTCGTCCGGATGGGTCGCGAGGTAGGCGCGCGTCGTGCGCTCGGCGTCTTCGAATTCGCCATCCGCCACCATGCTGCGCGCGGCGACCACTTCGGCCGGCAGCGTCGCGAGTTTGGCGACGTGGCCCGCGGCGTTGGTGGCATCCCGGGCTCTGCCGACGATGCGATACAACTTTTCCAGTGCCTGCCAGCTCGCAGGCAGCGCCGGGTTGTAGCGAATGGCCCATTCGAAAGCCTCGATGGCTTTCGCGGCCTCGCGCGTGAACACGTGGCAGTGCCCGCGCTCCTGATAGAGCCGCGAATACTTGGGATGAAAGGACTGCAGGGTGGCGAGGGTGCCCAAGGCCTCGGGAATGCGCTGCAGCATGCGCTGCGCGACCGCCACCAGATAGAGCAATTCGCGGTGTCCGAGATGTGTGCCGAGGTAGGCATCGGCCACCTGCAGCACCTCGGCATATCGGCCACGGCCGAGCGACTGCCGCAGCACGGGCAGGATGTTTTCGAGGTCGGGCAGGGCTGGGGTGGTTTCGTCGGTCAAAGTATGCAGTCGAAAAAAAAGCGGCGGATCGTTGCCGATCCGCCGCCTTGGGTTACCCGAGTATTACTCGCCGAAGTTGTAGCCGAATTGCACGCCGATCGTGCGCGGACGCGGCGGGTTGCGCGTCTCGACGAACTGCGAGCTCGAGGCGAAGTCGGCCTCACGACGGTCGGTGAGGTTGCTCACCACGAACTCGGCCGTCCAATTGCCCTTCGCGACGCCCGCCGAGAGGCTGACGTCGGTGTAGGACTCGAGGTCGAAGGTCTGCAAGCGGTTCGCTGCCGACCGACGATCGTCCATGTAGACGAGACCGAGCTGCCAGTAGTAGTCGAACTCGTTGGCGCTCCACTCGTAGCGCGAACGGACGTTGGCCTGGATCTTCGGTGCATTCGCTGCCGGATCACCCTCGACGCCGAACACGTTCGCCACCGACACCGGGCCACCCGTCGACGCCGAGCCTACCCACGACTCGGTGATCGGCTTGCCGAAGCCCGGGGTGCCCGCGATGTTGTTGATGAACTGCGGGTTGTTGGTGAGCTCGGCCTTGTTGTACGAGGCCGCACCTTCGATCGTCAGAGCCTCGGAGACGCGAGCGCTCAGACTCATCTGGATGCCCTTGGTCTCGTAGCTCGGACCGTTGACGCTGACCGTCAGGTTACCGAAGCCCGCTTGCGGGGCGAAGATGCCCGACTGCGCGTTGTCCCACTTGACCTGATACACCGCGCCGTTGAACTGCACGCGGTTGTCCATGAGCGTGGTCTTCCAGCCGATTTCGTAGTTGACGAGATCGTCGGACTTGAAGAACAGCGGCAGCTGGAACTGGTTGGTGGCACCGCGCGTGGCCTTGCCCGTGCTGCGATCGACGAGACGCAACACCTGCGAGGAACCACGGTTGAAGCCGCCCGGACGGAAGCCTTCGGACCACGTGGCGTAGACCAGCACGTCTTCCTTGACCTTGTAGCTCACGTTGACGCGGCTGCGGAAGCCCTTGTCGGTGAAGCTGTTGATGGCCTGGTTGTTGAGGTTGGTGCCGTAGGGCGCCGCACCGTTGGCCGGACCCGTGCAGATGCCGGTTGCCGTGGAGAGACCCGTGCCGTACTGCTTGCAATAGAAGCTGCCGACGTTGCCGCCGAGCATCTGGTTGAAGCCGTCGAAATAACGGGTGCCCGCCGTGACGGTGAGGTCGTCGGTCACCTTCCAATCGAGTGACACGAACGCGGCCTTCTGCTCGTAGGTGCGCTGGAAGTCGTTGAAGAACCCGGTCGCCGAGTTGCGGCGATTGCGGTTGTTGAACGAGGCGTTCGCGAACTTCGGCGTGTTGGCCGGATCGAGCGCGAAGAAGCAGCTCTTCGGGCCGCCGATGGTGCACTCGGGAACCGACTTGTAGAGCCACTCGGTTTGGTCGTTGACCTGACGGTCTTCGTAGAAGAGACCGGCAACCGCCGAGACCTTCCAGTCGGACGGCGTGCTCAGACGCAGTTCGTGGCTGGTGTTGATGTTCTCGATGGTGTTCTGCCACACCGACGACGGCGTGTAGCACTTGTCGACCGAGGCGCCGGAGTAACCCGTGCACTGGTAGTACACGCCGTAGAGACCGCGCGCGTAGTTCGTGTAGTCGCCCTGGATGAAGTTGTCGCGGTTCAGACGCGAGCCCGAGTAGACGAGGTCGAGGTCGCCGACCTTGCCACTTATGGTGAGGGCGGTGTTGACGAACTTGTCCTTGGTGATGCTGTCGTTGAACAGCGTTACCTGATACTCGCCGAGCGGCTTGCCGCGCACACGGGCGTTCTGCGGACCGCCGGTGGTGCAGGTGGACTCTTTGGTCGGATCGGGGCAATCCGAACCGAAGGGCATTTCATAGAACACGCCGCCGCTGGTGATGTCCTGGAAGCTCTGCATGACGAGCACGTTCCAGTCGTCGTTGACGTCGTACGAGATACCGAGGCGCGCGCCCTTGTAGCTCACGTCGTTGATGTTGTTGCGGGCGATCTTGTAGTTGTCGATGACCACCGAATCTTTGGGCACGCGACCGCCGGTGAGCACCGCGAACGCAGTGTCGGTGGTACGACGCGTGAAGGTCGATGGCACGTTGTCGATGTAGCCGCCGCGCGAGTCGTTGTACGCGACCATGCGGATCGCCATCTTGTCGGAGACCGGCAGGTTGAGCACGCCTTGCACGCTCGAGCTGTCATCGCCACCCGCGGTGGTCGAGTAGCCGGCGCGGAAGTACGACTCGGTGACGCCCTGCTTGGGCTTGTTGGTGATGTAGCGCACGACGCCGGCTTGTGCGCCGGCGCCGAACAGCGTGCCCTGCGGGCCTTCGAGCACTTCGATGCGCGCGAGGTCGGCGGCATACACGTCGAGGTTACGGCCCGGCATCTGCACGGCTTGATCGTCGAGGTAGAGGCCGACGGTCGGCCACTGGCCGACGGTACCGCCGCCCTGCAGCACGGCGGCGCCGATGCTGAGTCCGCGGATCGAGAAGTTACCGTGCGTCGGACCGGCCGAGGAGGCCTGCACGTTCGGCAGGAATTTCACGAACTCGTCGATCGTCGAAACTTTGAGGTTTTCGAGCGTTTCGGTGGTCAGGGCCTGCACCGTGATCGGCACGTCCTGAATGTTTTCGTTGCGGCGCTGAGCCGTCACGACGATTTCATCGAGCCCCAGGCTGTCTTCGCCGCCGCCGGTTTGGGCGGTAGCGTTTTGGCCTTGCGAGGCGAGAGCGGCAAAAACGGCCGCCGAGATCTTTTTGTTCACGGTGTCTCCCCTTGGCAACACAGCGGTGTCGCTGTTTGATTGAGTTTCCCCACGTTCCGGCTTCGTGGACGACGTGGGGGTCGTCGACGAAACCTTCTGACACCCGAGGATAGAACGAGGCCCGCGCCCTTAACAAGGTGCGCTGCTCCGGCCGTTCGAAACGGACGCGCGCGTTCGCACCGAAGTCCGAAAGCGATGAGGTAAAAATGCGACATTCACGCACGGGTTTACGCCGTGCGTAAAACCCGAACGCAAAAATGTTGCGGGAGCGCGGATCAGTACCGGTCGAGGTCGAGGATGGCCTGATAGACCTGATTGTGCATGTCTTGGTAGGTGCGATTCGGCAGCCCGTCGGCGCCGCGCACCACCTGCGTGAGCACCACGGCCACCACGCCGGTGCTCGGGCTCACCATCCAGTTGGTGTCGAGTACGCCGGGCCAGGTGTAATCGCCGTTGCGATTGGCTTGGGGTACGCGCCGAAAGTCGATGACCGGCGAAACGCCGAGACCGAAACCGAGCCCGCGCCATTTTTCGCCATAGGCTTTGGCCTGCGCATCGTCGGCGACTTGTTGGCTCGTCATCAGTTCGACGGTCGACGGCGCGAGGTACCGGCGGCCGGCAAATTGGCCGCCGTTGGCGAGCATCTGTGCAAAGCGCAGGTAATCACCCGCCGTCGAGATGAGTCCGCCGCCGCCCGAGGGCAGGGCGGGCGGCGAGGTGGGTGGCATCGCGAATGGCCCCTCGACACGCTCGAGCTTGCCGACGTTGCCGCGATCGCCGGCGATGCGGCGGTACACCGTGGCCATCAGCTTCGCGTCCGTGGGTGACACGTAAAACCCAGTGTGCGACATGCCGAGCGGATCGAAGAGTCGCGTTCGCAAAAATTCTGCGAACGGCATGCCCGAGACCACTTCGACGAGATAGCCGAGAACATCGGTCGCGTAGCTGTAGCGCCACTGCGTGCCAGGCTGGAAATAAAGCGGTAGCGCGGCGAGCTTGCGGATTTTTTCTTCGCTGCTGAGATCGCCGCCGAAATTGACGCCGGCCCACAGCGGACCGAGCGGCGAGGTTCGATCGTAGCCGGCGCCATAACCGAAGCCGCTAGTGTGCGTGAGCAGATGACGGATCGTGATCGGTTCGCGGGCGGGTTCAGTCTGGATGTTGCCTGCGGCATCGACGCCCGTGAACACGCGCATGTCGGCGAACGCCGGCAAGAAGCGCGACACCGGATCGTCGAGTTGCAGTTTGCCTTCCTCGTAGAGCATCAGCACCGCCACCGAGGTGACGGGTTTGCTCATGCTGAAAATTCGAAAGCGGGTGTCGAGCGACATCGGCACCGCGTTCTCGCGATCGCGCATACCGACCGCCGCCGAGTAGACGAGCTTGCCGTCGCGGGCGACGAGGATCGTGTAGCCGGCCGCGGCGCCGCGCTCGGCCTCGCGCCTGAAAAACTCGCCCATGGCGGCAAGTCGCGTCGCTGACATGCCGACGGTTTCGGGTTTCGCGCGCGGCAGCGGCGTGCCGTCCTCGGCGCGCGCAACCGGGACCGAGAGGCTGAGCAGCGAGGTAGCGAGGAGCGCCGCTGCGACCAGTCGTGTCGTCGCCAAAGATCGACTTTTGGATGTTCGCATCACGTCGTTCGCTCCACGCTACGGGCCGCGCGTTTCGTTGCGCTCTGGCAGTATAGCTACACCAACCATGGGGTCCTGAGTCATGAAGATATTGCAGCACTACGTTGCGGGTCGCTGGGTGGCGCCCGTCGAGCCTGGCGCCACGTTTGCCGTCATCAATCCGGCCGATGAAGCACAGGTCGCCGAGATCCGCATGGGTTCGGCGGCCGACGTCGATCTCGCCGTGGCCGCTGCTGCACGCGCCTTCCCCTCATGGTCGATGACGCCGCTCGCCGATCGCCTCGAGGCACTGCGCCGATTCAAGGCCGTGTTCGTGCGGCGCTTCGAAGAAATGGCCGATGCCATCACCACCGAAATGGGCGCGCCGCGTGACATGTCGCGCGAGGCGCAGGCAGCCTGTGGCCCCGATCACATCGAGGCGACCATCGTCGCCGCCCAGCATCTCGATTGGGAAACGCGCTTGAACGGCTCGAACGTCGTGCGCGAGCCGGTGGGTGTCTGCGGTCTCGTCACGCCCTGGAACTGGCCCATCAATCAAATCGTCGCCAAGGTGGCGCCGGCGCTCGCCGCCGGCTGCACCATGGTGCTCAAGCCGAGTGAGCAGGCGCCGCTCTCGGCGCAGCTCACCGCCGAATTCATTGACGAAGCCGGCTTGCCGAGCGGCGTGTTCAACATGGTGCATGGCACCGGGCCTGCGGTCGGCCATGCGTTGAGTGCGCATCCGGACATCGAGATGATGTCGTTCACCGGCTCGACCCGCGCCGGTATCGACGTCGCCAAAACCGCGGCCGACACCGTCAAGCGCGTCGCGCAGGAACTCGGCGGCAAATCGCCGAACTTGATCTTCGCCGATGCCGATCTCGAGCGCGCGCTCGCCAACTCGGTACGCCGCTGCTTCTACAACACCGGGCAGTCCTGCAACGCGCCGACGCGCATGCTGGTCGAGGCGTCGGTGTACGAGCAGGCCGTGGCGATCGTGAAGCGACTCGCCGAGGCGACCCAAGTCGGCGATCCGCGCAAAGGCGGTCGTCACATCGGTCCGCTCGCCTCGCGCATCCAGTTCGAGCGCGTGCAGGCCTACATGCAGATCGGCATCGACGAAGGCGCACGTCTCGTCACGGGCGGCCCCGGGCGCCCGGCTGGCTTCGAGCGCGGATTTTTCGTCAAGCCCACGGTGTTCGCCGACGTCAACAACCAGATGCGCATCGCCCGCGAGGAAATCTTTGGGCCGGTGCTGGCGATGATTCCGTTCGCGACGTTGGAAGAGGCCATCGCCATCGCCAACGATACGCCCTATGGCCTTGCCGCCTACCTGCACACTGGCGATCTCGACAAGGGGCGCGCGGTCGCGCGGCGCTTGCGAGCGGGCAGCGTGCACATCAACGGCGCTTCGCAGGGCTACGCCGAGCCTTTCGGCGGGTTCAAGCAATCGGGCAACGGACGCGAGTGCGGTGCCTACGGTTTGCTCGAGTTTCTCGAGCTCAAGTCGATCAACGGGTTCTACGCAGCATGATTCTCAAAGATATCGAGACCTTCGTCGTCGGCAATCCTCCGCCCGCCTTCGGTGGTCGTTATTTCGTATTCGTGAAGCTCACGACCAACGACGGGATCTCGGGCGTGGGGGAAGCCTATTGCGTGCCGTTCCATCCGGATCTCGTGGCGCGCATGCTCGAAGATGTCTTCGCGCGCTACATGGCGGGGCAAGACCCGCACTCGATCGAGACCATGTGGCGGCGCGTGTACTCGAGCGGCTTCACGCAGCACCCCGACCTCACGTTGATGGGCGTGTTGAGTGCGCTCGAGATGGCTTGCTGGGACATCATCGGCAAGGCGGCGGGGCAGCCGGTTTACCAACTGCTCGGGGGCCGTGTACACGAAAAAATTCGTACCTACACCTACATCTATCCCACGGCGAGCGAGAACGACTCGATCTACCACGACGCCGAGCGTTCGGCCGAGCGCGCCGTCGAATACCTGCAGCAGGGTTTCACGGCGATCAAATTCGACCCAGCCGGGCCGTACACGGCCTTCGATGGTCGACAGCTTTCCTTGCACGAACTCGATCGCAGCGAGCGTTTCGTGCGTCTCATTCGTGAGGCGGTCGGCAGCAAGATGGACTTGCTCTTCGGGACGCACGGTCAGATGACCGCTGCGGGGGCGATCCGACTCGCCAAGCGCCTGGAGTTCGCCGACCCGCTCTGGTTCGAAGAGCCGGTGCCGCCCGATTCGCCCGAAGAAATGGCGGTGGTGGCGCGGGCAACCAGCATTCCGATCGCAGCCGGCGAGCGGCTGACCACCAAATACGATTTCGCGCGGGTGCTGCGTGTCGGGGCGGCGGCGATCCTGCAAATGAACCTCGGTCGCGTCGGTGGTCTGCTCGAGGCCAAAAAAATCGCCGG
>Ga0129333_10001305_pt1 | contig 22384 bp, 17 predicted proteins | sample CPB6_08_DNA_FD_94474 | JGI IMG/M metagenome (GOLD analysis project Ga0129333, IMG submission 94474) | Freshwater to marine salinity gradient microbial communities from Chesapeake Bay, USA - CPBay_Sum_0.6_0.8_DNA | ecosystem: Environmental > Aquatic > Marine > Coastal | place: USA: Chesapeake...
ATCCACGAGGGTCGCAAGCGTCGAGAGGCCGACGAGGTGATCAGTTACCTCGGACTCGGCCGTTACGCCGATTCGCTCATGAGCGAGTTGTCCACCGGAACCCGACGCATCGTCGAGCTCGGTGCTCTCATCGCTCTCGATTCGCGTCTCCTACTTCTCGACGAGCCGACGGCTGGTGTCGCGCAGAAAGAGACCGAGGCCTTCGCCCCACTGATCCGCACGATCAAGGACGAACTTGGTGCCGCGATTCTCATCATCGAGCACGACATGCCGATGGTGATGTCGATCAGCGATCGCATCTACTGTCTGGAGGCCGGTCAGGTGATCGCCGAAGGATCTCCCACCGAGATTCGTTCCAATCCCGCCGTCATCGCCAGTTACCTCGGTACCGACGAGCGAGCGATCCAGCGCAGTAACACGGGCGAGTGAGCCGGATGGCCGACTCTTTCTCGCACGTGCTCGCGCCCGGACGTATCGCGGGGTTGCAGCTCGACAATCGAGTCCTGTTACCAGCGATGGACATGAACCTCTGCGAAGAAGGTCATGTGTCCGACGGCGAGATCGCTCACTATCGAGCACGAGCCGCAGGCGGAACGGCCATGGTCATCACCGGGACCGGAGCCGTCGCCTGGCCGCTCGGTGCGACGTCCCGTCACCAACCAGCTTTCTCGAGTGACGACTACATCCCCGGCCTGAAGCGTCTCGCCGACGCCGTTCACGAGGTCGGCGGAAAGTTGTGCATGCAGATGTGTCATCACGGCAAGGTGGCGAGTGTCGACACCGCCGATGGACGTCCGCTGCTCGTCCCGTCCCTGCTCGACGGTTCACTCGACATGTCGGCGCTGCAGGACAACTCGATGAACGAGTTGATGTCTCTCGCCACCGCCACTCAGGGCAAGAAGCCCACGTACAAGGTGGCCGACGAGGACGACTTGGCGTGGGTGATCGACCAGTTCGCGTCGGCGGCGCGCCGAATCAAGGCCGCCGGAGTCGACGCCGTCGAGATCCACGGCGCGCACGGTTATCTCATCTCCACTTTCCTGTCGGCGGGGTACAACAAACGCACCGACCGTTGGGGAGGTTCGCTCGAGAACCGAGCTCGGCTCGCATGTGACGTCGTTCGTGCCGTCAAAGCCGAAGTCGGTCCGGAGTTCCCGGTCATCGTTCGACTCAATTCGTTCGAGTACGGACTCGAAAACGGGCTCACACCCGGCGAAACCGCGCGAGCGGCCGCTCTCATCGAAGAAGCCGGCGCCGACGCCATTCACGTGTCGGCGAACGCCCACAATCCGTTCCGCGATTTCACCGAGGGTCCGCTGCCGTCGGGCGTCGGTCAGTATCGCGACTTCGCACGTACGGTCAAGCGCCACGTCACCATTCCGGTGATCGCCGTCGGTCGGGTGTTGCCCGAGATCGCCGATGAGATGATCGCGGCCGGTGACTGCGACTTCGTGTCGATGGGTCGCCAACTCCTGGCCGACCCCGACCTGGTGGCCAAGTTGCGAGCCGGCCGGCGCAAGTCGGTTCGCCCGTGCATCAACTGTTACGTCTGCGTCGAGCAGAACTTCTTCGATGGCACGCCGAAGTGCGCGGTCAATCCGGCGCTCGGAAACGAATCGCTCGCCGTGACACCGCGGCTCGTCGATTCACGGCGCGTGGTCGTCGTCGGCGCCGGACCGGCCGGCATGGAGGCCGCTCGTGTGGCGGCCGAACGTGGCGCTTCCGTCACGGTTCTCGAGAAGGGCGATCGTCTCGGCGGCACGGTCTGGTTCTCGCAGCTCACGACCCCGGCCAATGCTCAACTGCTCGACTGGCACGCGCACGAGATCGATCGGCTCGGTGTCGACGTTCGACTCAGTACCACTGCCGACGTGGAGACGATTCGTGCGCTACGACCTGATGTGGTGGTCGTGGCCACCGGTGCCAAGCGGGGTCTTCCCGAGGTGCCAGGAGCTGATGGCCCTCACGTTCTCACCGGCGACCAATTGCGCGCCCTCATCGCCGGCGAGCCGAGCACCGTGCGCCTCGGCGCAGCGGCGCGATTCGTCGTCGGAACCGGCCGCACGCTCGGACTCCTGAAGTCGGCGGCCCGAATTCGCACGTTGTCGAAGCGCTGGATGCCGGTGGGCAAGCGGGTCGTCGTGATCGGCGGAACTCTCGTCGGCCTCGAGCTGGCCGAGTTCCTCGCCGAACGAGGACGCCAAGTCACGCTCCTCGAGGACGGGCCGCACATGGGACTTCCCATGGCCATGCCGCGTCGTTGGACAGCGGTCCGCAAGGCGACCCAACACGGTGTCGTTCTCGTTCGTAACGCCACGACAGTCTCGATCGACGCGACATCGGTTCGGTACCGCGTCGGTGAGCAGGAGTTCGATGCTCCGGCCGACAACGTCGTCGTGGCGTCCTGTGTCGAACCCGACACGCGTCTGGCCGATGAACTTCGAGCCAGTGGTTTCGACGTGCGAGTCGCCGGAGACGCGTCCGACGTCGGCTACATCGAAGGGGCCGTTCACTCGGCCCATGCCGTTGCCCGCGCCATCCGATGACGACGACGTTCGCCGACCACGTACGCGCCCGCGTCGACGACGATCGGGTGGCGGTCAAGTTCGAGGATCGTTCGTGGACGTATCGAGAATGGTGCGCCGAGGTCGCCGTACGCGCCGCGTGGTGGAGGTCGGTCCTCGACACTCGCCCCGGCGGTACTCCTCCGCACATCGGAGTGCTGCTCGACAACACGCCGGAATTCACCATGTGGTTGGGTGCAGCCGCCGTCACCGGAGCGGCCGTGGTGGGAATCAATCCCACCCGACGCGGGGCCGAACTGGCCCGCGACATCGCGTACACCGACTGCCAGGTGGTGATCACCGAGCCCTCGCAGGTCGATCTGCTCGACGGTCTCGATCTCGGAGCCGCGACGGGCCACGTTCTCGTCGCCGACACCGAAGGGCATCGTGACGCACTTGCCTCCTTCCGCGGTGCTGCGATTCCGAAGGCGGACGAATGTCCGGTCGCGCCGGCCGACAATTTCCTGCTCGTCTTCACCTCGGGCACGAGTGGGGCGCCGAAGGCAGTCATCACCACGCACCGCCGATTGATGTTCGTGACGCAGTCGATGATCGGTATCACTCAGCTGACCGCCGACGACACCACCTACATCTCGATGCCGCTCTTCCACTCCAACGCCTTGTTCACGGCGTGGGCGCCGTCGGTTGCGTCGGGGGCCGCGGTGGCCTTGCGTCGAAAGTTCTCGGCTTCGGAATTCCTGTCCGATGTGCGTCGCTTCGGGGCGACGTATTTCAACTACGTGGGCAAACCGCTCACGTACATCCTGGCCACACCCGAACGGCCCGACGACTCCGACAACCCATTGCGCCGTGGATTCGGTAACGAGGGGTCGGAGATCGACATCGCACGATTCGCAGAACGATTCGGCTGCGTGCTGACCGATGGTTACGGGCAGACCGAGACCGGAGCCTCGATCGTGCGAGTGCCGAACATGCCGACGGGTTCACTCGGCGTCGCCGCTCAGGATTCGATCCGGGTCATGAACTCCGAAACCGGTGTCGAGTGCCCGCGCGCCCGGTTCGACGAAGGTGGGCGGTTGCTGAACGGCGAGGAAGCCACCGGCGAGATCGTCAACACGGGCGGCGGCACCTTCGAGGGTTACTGGAACAACGACGAGGCCAACCGAGAGCGGTTGCGTGATGGCGCCTACTGGACCGGTGACCTCGCCTATCGGGACGAGAACGGTTTCTTCTATTTCGCCGGTCGCACGTCCGATTGGTTGCGCGTCGACGGAGAGAACTTCGCCGCCGCTCCGATCGAACGCATCGTGATGCGTCACCCGGCGGTACTGCTCGCTGCGGTGTACGGAGTACCCGACGTGGAAGTCGGGGATCGAGTGATGGTGGCCATGCAGCTCGTGCCCGACGCGCCTTTCGACATCGGAGAATTCGCCCGATTCCTCGGTGACCAGAGCGATCTCGGCCCCAAATGGACACCCACCTACGTGGAGGTCGTCGACGAGTTGCCTCTCACGCAGACCAACAAGGTCGTGAAACGTGAACTCGTCAAGAAGCGTTGGCACGCGGTGGAATCGTCGACGACGGCACGGATCTGGCACCGAATCGGCAAGGCTCCCGACTTCGTCCCCTTCACATCGGACGACGCGCGCGTTCTACGCGAACGATTCGAGGCGAATGGTCGAGGGTCCGCTCTGAGCTGACGCTCAGGGAATCAGAGCGATCTTGCCGGCGACTTTGCGATCCTCGAGATCCTGAAGCGCCCGGGCCGCATCGTCGAGCGGGTACGTGACGGGTTCGACCGGTCGCAGTCGCCCGTCACCGATGAAGCGCAGAACTTCCTGAAGCATGGCTTCGTTGGCACTCGGGTTCTTGCCGGCCCACCCGCCCCAGTCGACGCCCGTGACGCGACGATTGCGGAGCAGAACTTGATTGGCGGGCAGTTTCGGAATTCCGCCCACGAAACCGATCACGAGGTACTGGCCGTCGTCGTTCAGCGCGCGCAGCGACACTTCACCGAACTCTCCGCCGACCGGGTCGTACACGTAGTCGACCCCACCGCCCGAAAGTTCCTTGGCCTTCTCCTTGATCTCGTCGGCCGGGAGACGCGAGTCGATCGTCGCCTCGGCACCACGGTCGGTGGCGAGGGCGCGTTTGTCGTCGGTCGAGGCGACGGCGATCACGCGCAGTCCGAGGGCACGGCCGACGTCGACAGCAGCCAGTCCGACTCCGCTGCCGGCACCGGTCACGAGGAGCCACTTGCCGGTCTCCACACGGGCTCGTTCGACGAGAGCGAACCATGCGGTGAGATAACTCTGCATGAACGTCGCGGCTTGGCCGTCGGTCAGAGTCTCGGGCAACACGATGATGCGCTTGGCCGCCACCACGACCTCGTCGGCGAATCCACCGAGTCCGACGTTGGCGAAGACACGAGTACCGACGCTCACCTCACTGACGTCGGATGCGACTTCGGTGACCCGACCCACGACTTCCATCCCGGGTACGAACGGCGTGGGTGGTTTGATCTGGTACTTGCCCTGAACGAACAGACCGTCGACGAAGTTCACCCCGCAGGCGTCGACCGCGATGCGAACGCACGACGGGAAGAGGTCGGGTGAGGGGCGCTCCTCGACGACCAATTGATCGATCGGTGCGAACGTACGGCAGACCACGGCGCGCATGGGAGCACGGTAGGCGATCTGACACACTGAGAGGGAACCGATCGACGGCCCGCGGGCCCAGAGGAGAGACATGGCGACGATCTGCGTGACCGGGACGGCATCGGGCATCGGTGCAGCGACCAAGGCGTTGCTCGAAGCGAACGGGCACCGGGTCATCGGCGTCGACATGCGCGACGCCGACGTGGTGGGTGATCTCTCGAAGCCGGCCGATCGAGAGCGGATCGTGGCCGAGGTGACGGCCGCCTGCGGTGGAGCGCTCGACGGCCTCGTGCCGTGCGCCGGGCTCAGTACGCCGGCCCCCAACGCCCTCATCGTGTCGGTGAACTTCTACGGCACACTCGCCGTCGTGAACGGTTTGCGCGGTGCGCTGTCGAAGGGAACCGATCCGGCGGTCGTCATGATCTCGTCGAACTCGACCACGATGACACCGGGTCTCGCGGTCGACGAGGCGATGCTGTATCTGGGCTCCGACGAGCAGTCGATGATCGATCACTACCGCGATCCGTCGGCGTTCCTCGCTTATCCGGCTGGCAAGTTGGCCATCGCGTTCTGGGTCCGCATGAACGCCGCCGCCTGGATGAAAGACGGCATTCGTCTCAATGCGATCGCGCCGGGAGTGATCGACACCGCGATGACCCGCCCACTGCTCGATCAGCCGGCCATGAAATCAGCTCTCGAACACATCCCGATTCCCCGGGGGCGTTGGGGCCGGCCGGACGAGATCGCCAACGCGATCAAGTTCATGTTGTCGAGCGATTCGTCGTACGTGGTGGGTCAGGTGCTGTTCGTCGACGGCGGAACAGATGCACTCCTGCAACCGACCGCTCATCCGCATCCACTTCCCGGAGGTCGGTGAACCATGGCGTGGCGAGACGACGAACCGGTCGCGTGGCTGATCGCCAACGAGGACATTCGCCAACTGGCGAGTCGCTACGCCATTCACTACGGATCGCGTGATCTCGATCGGTTGGTCGAATTGTTCGTGCCCGACATCAAGGTCACCCGCGAGACGTCCGGCCGCCAGGCCCTGAAGGCTTCGTTCGATTCTCAGTTCCGCACCTTGGGCCGAGTGATCCTGCAAGTGTCGAATCATCTGATCGACGTGACGGGACCCGACGATGCGAACGGAATCGTGTCGTGCCGAGGAGAGATCGAAGACACCGACGGTCGATGGATCGTGCATCAGATCCAGTACCACGACACGTATCGCCGCGTCGACGGTCGGTGGGGCTTCGTGAAGCGTCGTCACCTCCTGTGGTACGGCCACGACATGCCCAACCCACCGGTCGGGTTGCCCGACGCCAACTGGCCGGCCAATCAGACGGGCAAGGGCGAACTTCCCGAGTGTCTGGAGTCGTGGCAGAACTGGAACGCGTCGCTCTGATCTCTCACCGAACGGTGAGGGTCAGAGTCCGGACAGGACGTGGGTGCGACCGTTGTCGTCGAACTGCTTCTCGAGGTCGACCTTGTCGGCCGCCGACATCTTCCGGAGAGAATCGCCGCGAACCGGGCGCCAGAAGATCGACTCGTCGGTGTTCCACTTGGTGGCGCGTAGCGGCGGTTTGTGCACCTTGTTGTTCGCGGTGAGCGGCATCGACGTCGTCACCCTCACGAGGCGCGGACTCCACTTCGTGCCGAGGTCGCGCTGCGAGGCCAGGAACTCGTCGAAGCTCTCGGGGTCGAAGGCGATGCCCTCGGCCATCTCGATCGCCACCATCACCATGTCGCCGGTGACGGGATCGGGCACCGGGTAGACCGCGCACATCACGACTCCGGGGAATCGAGCGATGATGTTCTCGACCGGAGCGCCGGCGAAGTTCTCGCTGTCGACACGGAGCCAATCGGCACTGCGGCCGCCGAAGTAGAAGAAACCGTCCTCGTCTCGGAAGGCGAGATCCCCGGTCCAGTACCAGCCGTTGCGAACGCGATCGTTGGTCGCATCGGTGTTGTTGTAGTACCCCTCGAACGAAACGGCGCCACCCACACGCACCAGTTCGCCGATGCACTCGGGATTCACGATGGCGCCGTGTTCGTCGAACACCACTCGCGGGCATTCCTGCAGGGAGTCGGGGTCGACGACCATGACTTGTCCCGACATGTCGGGGCGTTCACGTCCGAGTGCATTGGCCGGTGTGTCGGGTGTGCGCAGGATCGCGACGACCGCTTCGCTCGATCCGTAGCCCTCGACGAGCGGGCAGCCGAAACGTTCGAGGAAACGTTCGCGATCGAGTGCACTCGCCTCGGTTCCGAATCCCATGCGCAGGCGATTGTCGCGATCACGCTCGGAGGGCGGCTGGCCGAGGACGTACGCGATGGTTCGGCCGACGTACGTGAAGTAGGTGCAGCCGTAGGCGAGTACGTCGTCGAGGAACTGACTGGCCGAGAACTTGCGACGCAGGACGAGTTGTGCGCCGACCGCGAGTGCGGGCCCCCAGCACGCCATCAATGCATTGCCGTGGAAGAGCGGCATCGGGCAGTAGCAGACCTCGTCACGAGTGACCCCGTAGATCTGGCCGGCGCGTACGGCTGTTTCGCCCATGCGCGCATTCGTGCAGACCACCGCTTTCGGTGCGCTCGTCGAGCCGGAGGTGAAGAGTAAGAAAAGAGGACGTTCGCCGTCGGGTTCGGAATCGGGAAGCGGTGACGACGAGTGTCGGTCGACGAGTTCACGGAGTTCGACCGAATCGATGTCGAACATGGCGTCGTCGGATGCGCCGAGATCGAGTCCGGCGAACAAATCACGCCCCGAGTGATCGGTGACGATCATCTGGCAGTCGGTGTGGCGAACGTCCCGCGCCAATTCCTCACCACGACGAGTCGGGTTGACACCGACCACGCAGGCGCCGACGAGGGCCGCTCCACCGATCCAGAAGAGATAGTCGGGAACGTTCTCGAGAAGGACACCGATGTGTGGTGGCCGAGTCGGGTCGAGAGTCTCGGCAATTACTGCGGCACGGCTCGCCGACTCACGAACGACTTCGTCCCACGTCCAGACCCGATCCTCGAAGCGATATCCGACTGCCTGGTCGCCGATGCGAGCCCGCAGCAGTTCGCCGACCGTGCTCACGGGACGATGCGCTCCGGGAGCGGATGACGGAAGAGCGCAGCGGCGTTCTCGATGCAGAACTTGCGAAGAACCCGATCGGGAAGGTGCCCCCATGCCTCTTTCAGAACCTTCTGCGTGTCGGGCCACGTGCTGTCGCCGTGGGGATAGTCGACCTCCACCATGATGTGGTCCTCGCCGATGACGTCGTAGAGATCGATCGTCGACGGGTCGTCGATGGTGCAGAACCAGAAGTTCCGGCGCAGCACTTCGGCCGGTCGGACGTCCCAGCCTGCTCCGTATCCACTGCGATCGACGACGTTCTCGAGTCGATCGAGGAGCATGGGGACCCAGCCGATCCCGCCTTCGCTCATGGCGATCTTGAGATCGGGGAACCGATACGGATAGCCGCTCCAGAGCCACTCGGCGCAGGCGGTGAGCGACAGTTGTCCAAAGAGGGTGGCACCGAGCTGCAACATGGGTGCCGACGGGGGCATCGCGTACATGCCCGACGAACCGACGTGCAACGCGATCACCGTGTCGGTCTCGACACATGCCTCGATGATCGGATCCCACCAACCGTTGAAGAGACTCTCGAGACCGATGTTGTGCGGTCGTTCGGGAAGCGTGACGGCCTTGAAGCCGCGTTCGGCGTTGCGTCGAATCTCGTCGGCACCGAGTCGGGCGGTTCCGTCGGGGCCGGGAGCGAGCCACGTGATTCCGCACGGGATTGACCGCTCGGGGTACGGCTGCCACCACTCTTCGTACAGCCAGTCGTTCCAGGCGCGCATGACGGCATGACCGAGAGCGGGATCGGAACAACCGCTGAAGATTCGACCCGCGAAACCCGCCACCTGCGACGGAAAGTTGAGCGAGGCCCAGCAGCCGATGAGGTCCATGTCGGCGACACGAGCGTGGATGTCGTAGCAACCCGGTCGCATGTCCTCGAAGCGAGCCGGTTCGAGGGAACGGAATTCGGGTCGTCGTCCGGCGACGGCGTTCATGCCGACCTGACTGAAGATCTGACCGTCGAAGGACCACACCTGATGTCCGTGTTCGTTCTCGACGAGTCGAGGTGCGCCGCTCTGCAAGTTCTTCGGCAGACGGCCGTCGAACATGTGGGGTGGTTCGACGAGATGATCGTCGACTGAGATGAGCGTGTAGTGAACCGGTGAATTCTCCGGTTCGGGCATCAACATGTCGGTGTTGGTCGGGCCGATGACGTAGGTCTGACTCATCCTCGTTGCTCCGTTTCGTTCATGTAGTCCTGCACGTGCACGTAAGCACCGTTGCCCACCACCGGGTCGCGGGCGATGCGGACGATCGCGTCCCCAATGCTGTCAGGTGATGCTCCGCGCTCGGCGATCCAGGCGAGTGACGCACCGCTGTCGAGGACCCGCTCGGTGGCCACCAGGCCTGGATTCACGTTCACGGCGCGGACCCCGAGGTGACCGTATTCGTGAGCGACCATGTCGGCGATCCGGTGAAAGCCTCCCTTGGTGGCGGCGTACACGAGCGACCAGCCGCCGTTGCCGGCCAGACGCTCGGGGGTGCGACGACCGGCATCACTCGTCACATCGATCAGCCAACCGCGCGTGCCGAGGAGTGGATGGGCGTCTCGGGCCAGTGCGTGACGAAGAAACGCCTGGGTCAGGAGCAGCGGAGCCATGAGATTCCCGTCGACGCGTCGGCGCACGTCGGCCGGGTCGTTCTCGACGAACAGCGAATCGTTTCCCGGGCCCACGTACACGGCATTGTTGACGAGCACGTCGAGGCGACCGCATCGTCGAACGATCTCGTCGACGAGTGGCGCCGCCCCGTCGAGGTCGAGAACGTCGTTGGCGATCGGCACGCATGTCCCGCCGGCGGCTTCGATGTCGGCGGCCGTCGTGGCCAGGCTGCCGGGGAGTGCGTGACCCGTCGCAGGGTTGACGCCGGAGCCTTCGACGAGAGTTCGGCCCGTGACGACGACGGTGTGACCGAGGCGTCCGAGCGCCAGAGCGATCCCGCGACCGATTCCACGCGTGGCGCCGGTGACGAGGGAAACCGGAGCCGATTGGTCGACCACCGCCACTCACCCCCTCGTGTGTTTCGTGCGTGAACGACTAGTTTCTGACACCGTATCAGAAACGTCCTTCGAGCCTCAGGGGGCCACATGGGTGCATTGACCGGGAAAGTCGCGATCGTCACGGGGGCAGCCCAAGGAGTCGGTCGTTGCCACGCCGAATTGCTCGCACGCGAAGGTGCTGCCGTCGTCGTCAACGATCTGTCGCCGGCGATCGACGACGTCGTTGCGGCGATCACCGGCGCCGGTGGTCGCGCCGTCGCTCATCGAGGAAGCGTGAGCGACTGGGGGAGTGCCGAAGCGCTCGTCGACACCGCCGTGTCGACCTTCGGTGATCTGCACGTGCTCGTGAACAACGCCGGGTTCATTCGCGACGCGATGAGCTTCTCGATGGAGGAAGCACAGTTCGACAGCGTGGTCGACGTGCATCTGAAGGGGCACTTCGCGCCGGCGCACTTCGCCGCCGTGTACTGGCGGAACGCCGCCAAATCACTCGGCGAGACCGGGACTCTCCCGCAGCGTCGCATCATCAACACGACGAGCGAGAGCGGACTCTTCGGTGGACCGGGCCAGGGAAACTACGGCTCGGCCAAAGGTGGCATCATCACGATGACCCTCGTACTGGCGCGCGAGTTGGCTCGCTACAACGTGACGGTGAACTGCATCGCTCCCCGCGCCCGAACGCCGATGACCGAGGTGAATCCGAAGTTCGCCCGTCCGGAATCGGGATTCGACAAGTACGACCCGGCCAACATCAGCCCGATGGTCGCCTTCTTGGCGAGCGACCATGCTTCCGACGTGAGCGGGCAGACGTTCATCGTTCTCGGTGATCAGGTGCACCGCATCCGCCCGACCGAGATCTCGCATTCGATCGCCGCCGGCGGTCGTCAGTGGACTGTCGAGTCGTTGGCCGCGGCCAAGGAGCTTCTCTTCGGTGACATCTCGTCGGGTGTGCCGGCGTGGGGTGGCCCGCCGATGTGACTCGGCGTTCCGATCACGGCTCGAGGACGACTTCGGCGCCGGTTCGGATGTTGCCGCGACGAACGACCGTCGCGTAGACGCGACTCACGGCACGTCCGTCGGCACGATCGTGGTGGAGGCGCATGAAGTCGCCGTCGCTCATCCACTGAGCGTTCTTCTTGCACGGCACGGCGTAGGCCCACACCTCGCACTCGACCTCGTCGATTCGCAGGCGAACTCCGGGAACCACGTCGTCCCAGGGCAGTCCCGCGATCGTGACGTTCTCGCCGGCGGCCCCGTAGAAGATCGGGTGACCCTCGGCGCGGAGTCGATCGATCACCTCGGCCGACCACAAGCACAACGCCTGAAAGGGTCGGCCGTGATGTTCGCGTGCACCTTGGACGTCGCCGTCGAGTCCGTTCCAATCGACGTACGTGGAGTCGATCGGAGTCTTGGGAACCCCTCCCTTGCTCGTGTTGATGCGTTCGATGCGCCCGAGGTGTCGCGCCGGGAGCACTCCGGCGGCCCGCAACGTGGCGGGGGTGGCGGCGAGCGTTCCCCAGACCGTGGCCAGGACGGAGGCCAACTCGGCGCGATCGAGGGCGAGTGGGTCGATCCCGTCGAGTACTCGGTCGAGACGTTCGCGCAGATGATCGATCGTGCCTCGCGCATGCGGACCGTTCATCATGTCGAGAATGACGGGTGCGTTGATCAGGGTCTTGCGAGCGTCGCGCTCGGTGAAGAGATAGGGGCCGACCGGGATCGGCTTCGTCACGGCAACAGGCCTTCGGCGAGACGGCCGAGTTTGCGCAGCTCCCTCCGCAAGGCGACACGGAGATGATCGCGGGTGATCGGCTCGTTGCGAGTGGAGGCCAGAAATGCCGCGGCCACCGATGCGTTGCGGATGTTTCCACCCGACACGTTGATCGCCGCGAGTTCGGCGAGCTCGACGCTTCCGTCGCACAGATCGAGGGGGAGATGCAGTTGCCACAGTCGAAGTCGAAGATCGCGATCCGGAGGTGCGAATTCGACCATTCCTTGGATTCGTCGTTGGAAGGCCGGGTCGACGTTGGCGGCGAGGTTGGTGCTGATGATCACGAAACCTTCGAAGGTCTCGACGCGCTGGAGGAGATACGCGACTTCGATGTTGGCGTAGCGATCACGTGCGTCGGTCGTCTCGCTCCGCTTGCCGAAGATTGCATCGCCCTCGTCGAACAGAATCAGCGCCCCTCCGACTGCGGCGGCGTCGAAGACCTCTTCGAGGTTCTTCTCGGTCTCACCGATGTATTTCGACACGACGGTCGAGAGATCGATCTTCACGAGCTCGAGTCCGAGGTCGCCGGCGATCACCTCGGCGGCCAAGGTCTTGCCGGTGCCGGAAGGTCCGGCGAACACCGACAGGACCCCCGGTGGCACGTGTCGTCCGAGTGACGGCATCTGACGGACGCGACTGGCCTGTCGGTAACGCTCCGACAAGCTTCGCAACTCGTCGAGACAGTCGTTTTCGACGATGAGGTCGTCCCAGGAACGCGACGGCGTCTTTCGATTCCCGAGTTCGAAGAGCCGATGGTCGGCGAGTCGGCGAACCGCGCGTGAGAGGTCGCCGTCGACGAGCGGGAGGGTGTGACGAACTCGACGAAGTTGATCGGCAGTCAGCGGATGAGGCGACTCGTGACCGAGCACCTTCTCCATCTCCTCCGTGGTGGCGGCACTCGCAGGCGCGGTCAATTCCTTCCACGCACGCCGAGGAAGCAACTCGGGATCGATCGCAGCGACCGACGACAGTCCGACGATCAGATGATCGACGTCCTCGAGAGCAGCACTCCCCACGGAGTTGAGAGACGACGTCAGTTCGACGAGGAGAGCGGCGTGACCGAGAGTCGCCTCTCTGATGGCGGCGTCCCAGTGGCTCGCTTCGGACGGGTCGCGAACGACGAGGACCGGTCCGCCTGCCAATTCACGCAGAAGAAGGGTGCGCCGCCGAGTGGGGTCCTCGCCGACGACGAGCAGAGACGTGTGCTCTCCGCTCTCGCCTTGGCGGTCGACGAGCCGAGTCCGCGGAGGCAGACCGGGGTCGGGACGCGAATCGCCCGAGACACCCCATAGGAGAGTCGAATCGACCGAGACGATGCGAGACGCGAAGGGTCCGGTCGGTGCGACCGAGACGAGGCGCGCGCGTCGAAGACGGGACGCCGGACCGACGTTCGCCGCACCGTCGCCGTCGAAGATCTGATCGAGCATGCCGAGCCGGATCGCGCCCACACCGTCGGTCGACAGCGGAGCGAGGATGCGTTGACGCTCGGGTGATTTCTCGACGTGAACACACAGCGTGAGGGTGACGATCTCGTCGTCGGTGCATCCCGCTCCCCGGGCGAGCGCGACGACCGGTTCATCACTGGCGAGAAGTGTTCGCCGCGCTCCGTCGAGTGACGACGGTGAATGACGGGTTCCTTCACTGGCGTTCTTGGCGAGAAGCGCGACCGCCGCATCGGCGAAAGCGGCTCCGGGCGACGAACGCTCAGCCGAGAGCTTCGGTAATCGCATCAGCGGCGCTCCTGGTCCCTGACGACACGTCGCGGAGGGGGCCGATCAACAAGTCGGCGAGGCCGGGAAGGGCGTAGGCGTACGCTTCGAGGACCTGAGAGACGTCGTCACCCTCGGCGATCGGGACCCCACCCTTCACGGCGAACGTGGAACCCGAGAGGCTGCACGTTCCGAAAGGGAGTCGCCAATTGAGGAGGTTGACGGCGCGAAGCAATTCGAGTTCGGTCGTCGCCGACGTCGGGGCCAGGTCGACGGACACGGTGACGTGACCACGACGAACGTCGGGTTCGGCGTACACCTCGACGGTGCGCCCATCGGCGCTCTGGTAGGTGGCTCTCGTTTCGCTGATCGTGACCGGGGAGAAGTCCGTGTCGACGAGAGCCCGGCCAGCGAGCGCGATCGGGGACGGATCGGAGAACGTCGTCCCGGTCCAGACCTCGCCGTCGACCGGCGCGCCATCGAGACGACGTTGCGCGTCGACGATGCTCCAGTCGCGCGCGTACGGGCCGACGCCCAAGGAAGTCTCGGGGCCTTCGATCGTGATTCTGACGTCGCCGTCGCCGACCACGTTTCCGCTTCGAGAACGCGAACGGGCGCCGAACACGTCCTCCATCTCGATGTGATCCCAGGTGTCGGCGCTGACGAAACCCGTGATGGAGGCCGTTCCGTCGGCGATCACGACTTCGATGTCGCGCACGGCGACATCGCCGGCGGTGTGCACGAAATTCACACTGGGCACGTCGAGCCTCCGATCATGCGCCGGGCTTCTTCGGGTCCTTGGGGGTGGTCTGCGTCGTTTGTGTCGTCTGCGTGGTTTGCGTCGTGCCTTGGTTGGCGGCGTTGCCCGCACCGCCCGACTTGGCATCGGCTTCCGTGAACTTGTGGCCGATTTCGAGGAGAGTGTCCTTCTTCTTGGCCTCGACGGACAGAACACCGACGCTGACCGATTGTCCGCGCGTCGAGATGATCTTGAAGGTGAGTTCCTTCTCGAGGAAGTTGAAAGCCACTGCGAAGCCGAGGCTCTGCACCCCTTCGTACTTGCCGGCGGCGCTCTTGGTGGCGGCTTCGATCGATTTTTCGGCGGCCGTCTTGGCACCCTCGAGCGTCATGTGCAGTGTGGTGGCGGCGTCGCCTGGCAACTGGTCCTCGGGAGCCGCGGTGATCTGCTTGTAGATCGAGTCGATACCGGCGGTGATCAACTTCTTGCCGAGATCGCCCACCAGACCCTGCATCGGGATGTCCTCGACGGCGAGTTCGATCTCGCTCTTCTTGATCTCGAGGTTGGAGGCCTTGCTCTTGACGTTGTCGGCCACCCACTGAGCCTTGTACTCGACCTCGGCCGACACTCCGGCGATCTTGATGCCGGCCTTGGCCATGAATCCGGCGGTGGAACGACCGGTCGTCTCCTGGGCCCCGCGAGTGGCGGTGCTCAACCAGCTGTTGGCCTTCGAGTTCTCCTTGCCCGCACCGCCCTTGGCCTTGTCGAGGGAGTCCTTGTCGGTCCGCGTTCCCATCGAGCCTTGCAGGACGCCTTCCGCCGAGTTGTCCTTGCCCAGTTCGGCCTTGGCCTTGAGTTCGGCGAGACCACCGGATTCGGCGAAGTACTCGCCGCTGTTCGGGTCGTTCGGATCGCCGAACGCCTTGGTCTCGGTGGCGAGCGATCGCTTCTCGGCGCGACGCTTGCCACGATCGGACGCGCTTCCACCGAAGAGGTAGGCCTCGACTTCCCACGGAACGTTGCTCTCGGCCAAACGGCGGTACAGCGCGTACTCCATGAGCGAGCCCACCATGGCGCCGTCCTTGCCCTTGGCGTTGATGTAACCACCGAGTGATCCGACGAGTTCGGCGGCTCCGACGCTTCCGCCGGCCGATACGACCATGATCGCCTTGGCTTCGATGCCCTTGTCGTCGCGTTCGGCCTTCAGTTCGAGATATCCGCCGATGGTGGCGGGAGGAATGGGAATCGAAAGTTCGATCTTGAACTCGGCTTCTTGGTTGGGTCGGTCGAGCAACATGTCGAGAGCGGCTCCGGCTCGCTGGAAGAGCGACACTCCTTCGCCGGCGTAATGCTCCGTGAGCGACTTGACTCGCGCGTCCTCGGGCATCGCCGCCGTGTTCGTCGAACCACTGCTTCGACCCTTCAGAGCAGTCAGTTGAGCACGGGCCGCTGTCACGAAACTTTCGAAGCCCGCGGCTCGTTTGGCGCGATTCGCGTCCATGGTGCCGTCAGCCTTGGTGTGATCGGACTTCCAGGCCTCGGCGATCGTGATCATGCCTTCGATCTTGCTGATGGCCGCTCCGAGTTCGGAGTCGGGGATCTGACCGTTCTCTTTGAGCCCCTCGTACTCGGCCAGCATCACTTCGATCGCTTTCTGGGCCCGACTCTTGCCGGTGAGCCAACCTTCGGAGGTGAGGTCGGCGAAGGCGGCCGGCGTCATGAAGCGATGAATACTGCGCGAAGCCCCGCCGGCCTCGGTGGCGACGTGGGCGAGTTCGTGACCGATCAACTGATCGCCCCGTGAGGTGCCCGGTTCGTACATGCCGCGTCGGAAGAACACGTCGTTGCCGGTGGTGAAAGCATCGGCCTGGAGCGAGCGACTCAGTCGGTCGGCATCGGAGTCGGTGTGCACGCGGACTCCGGAGAGGTCGACACCGTACGAATCGGAGAACGCTGCGGTCTCGCGATCGCCGAGCGGGCGTCCGCCGCCTCGCTTGGCGTCGATCGATCGTTGGACGTCGGGATCGACGTCGGTGCCACCGAGGGGGTCGTCGTCGACGGCTCGACGGTTGATGGTCGACACCCCGTTGTCGTCGTACGAGCCGAGATTGCGAAGGGCGGCATCAGCCATGCGGTCGGCTTGCCGTTCAGCAGGGTCATTGGCACGTCCGATGGTCATCGAACGGCGAACGGGAGTCGCGGTGTCGTCGACGTGTTCGAACGACTCCGTCAGGACGTCGCTGTCGGCCGTTTCGGCCGGTCGCCGCTGCTCACGCTTCAGCATGGCCCCTCCGCTCCGGGATCCCGCCGATCCCTCCGAGCGACCGTATCACTCCTGGTGGCAGGCGCTCCAGGGTCGGTCGCATCCCTACACTCGCTCCATGGCGACCGACCCGTCCTCGACCCCCCTTCTCCGCCTCACGGAGTGGACGAGTTGCGGGGGTTGTGCGGCGAAGTGGGGCAAGGATCTGCTCGCCGGACTGGTCGACGAACTTCCCCGATCGTCGGATCCGGGCCTCATCGTCGGTCTGGCTCCTTTCGACGACGCAGCGGTATACCGCGTGAGTGACGAGGTCGCCCTCGTGAGCACGACCGACTTCTTCCCGCCGCTCGTCGACGATCCCGACGATTTCGGCGCCATCGCGGCAGCCAACGCGTGTAGCGACGTCTTCGCCATGGGTGGTCGAGTCGTGATGGCGATCAACGTCGCGGCTTTCCCCGAACATTTCCCGCGTGAAGCCATCGTGCGGATCTTCGATGCCGCGGCGAAGGTGGTGAACGAGGCCGGAGGATCGGTGGCGGGCGGACACACGATTCGCAACCCCGAGCCGATCTTCGGTCTGGCCGTGCAGGGAGTGGTGCATCCCGATCGGGTCTTTCGCAAGGAAGGAGCACGAGTCGGCGATCTGCTCGTGCTCTCCAAACCGCTCGGGACCGGAATCGCCCTCGCCAGTGAGTCGCCGCGCGCCAAGAGCGAAGCCATCGCCGGTATGCGCACTCTCAATCGTCGGGCGAGCGAGATCCTCACGTCGGCTTCCGGAGTGCACGCGGTGACCGACGTGACCGGATACGGCCTCGCCGGTCACGGCTGGGAGATGGCCGAACGAGCGGCGGCGTCGTTCGTCGTGCGAGCGATCGACTTGCCCGTGTATTCCGACGTTCTCGAGGCGGCGCGTCGCGGTGTGAAGACCGGTGGGGACGCCCGGAATCGAACGGCGGTCGAGCGGCACGTCCGTCTCGGCGAGGGGGTCGACGCGGCCTACGGCACGATCGTGTTCGATCCCCAGACATCCGGTGGATTGCTGGCCGCCGTCGATCCGGCGAGTCTCGACGACGTCGTCGGTGACGACAGTCCGTTCGTCGTCATCGGTCGTGTCGAATCAGGACCGGCCGGCATCGTGGTGGCCTGAGGAAGTCGTGCCCGACGAGCGACCCACACGCGAGGTCGAGCGTTCGCTGCTCGCCGACGGTCATCGAGTGATCATCGGTGTCGACGAAGTGGGCAAGGGGGCGTGGGCCGGACCGCTCGCCGTCGGTGTCGCCGTGATCCCGGACGAAAGCGACCCGCCGGCCGCCGTCGAGCGACTGATTCGTGATTCGAAGTCGATCACCGAGAAGAGACGCGAGGCCATGTTCGACGAACTCGCGACGTGGTGCGTCGATTGGTCGGTCGGTATGGCGTCGGCCGACGAATGCGACGCGCTCGGCATGTCGCGTGCGCAGCGTCTCGCCGTGTCACGAGCGATCGAAGGTCTCGATGTGAGAGCCGATGCCGCGGTGGTGGACGGACCGTGGGATTTCGTGTCGCCGCTCGTTGCGCGCGTCACGACGTTGGTCAAGGGTGACACGAAATGTCTTTCGGTCGCTGCGGCGTCGATCCTGGCCAAGGTCACGCGTGATCGACTGATGCGCGAACTGGCGACCGATTTCCCGATGTACCGGCTCGAATCCAACAAGGGATATCCGTGCGCTTGGCACCGGGCCGGGCTCTTCGCGCTCGGTCCGTCCACGATCCATCGACGCTCCTGGGCGTTCATGGATGCCCTCGGCTACTGGGGCGGGCTGAGATCCTCCCCGTGAGTTGACGAGATACCCCCAGGGGTATAAAGTGCGAAGCGCTCGATACCCAAGGGAGTATGCACATGACATCGACCGAGACCCCGTACGGAACGCCCGACACGGTCATCCCCCACGACACACCGACCCATTCCTCGCCGGGTGGCCGACGGCCCCTGTTCGACCGTTTGGCGCGTTTCGCAGTTCGCCGCCGACGACCGGTGATGTTGGTCTGGGCGGCGGTGGTCATTGCCGCCGCCCCGCTCGCCATCGGGTTGTCAGGGGCCCTGTCGGGAGCCGGTTGGGAGGCCCAGGGGTCGACGGCGCAACGAGTGCGCGACGAATTGCGATCCGACTTTCCGATGGTGGGAGCCGAATCGGCGATCGTCGTCGTGAGCCAACCCGAATCCTTCTCCGACGATCCGTCGGTCGTCGCCGACCTCGTCTCGGAACTGTCGGCCGAAATCGGTGGCGACATGGTTGCTGGTCTGGCCGACCCCACTCAACTTCCTCTCGAGGCCGGACTGGTGTCGAGTGACGGTCGCACGATCATGATCCCGGTGTCGCTCGCTTTTGAACGCGACGCCGATCTCCCAGAAGCCGCGAACGACCTCATCCACTTCGTCGAAGATCGTGAACTTCCCGGAGGAGTTCGGGCCGAGGTGACCGGTGAATGGCCGGTCTGGAGCGATTTCAACCACGCCAACGAGGAGGCGTTGCACAAGGCCGAGCTCCTGTCGGGATTGCCGACCCTCGTTCTTCTCTTCATCGCTTTCGGAGCGGCTCTCGCCGCGGGAATTCCGCTCATCCTGGCCGTCGCCGGTATCGCCGTCGGGTTCGCCGGACTCAATCTGTTGACGGCCGTGACTCCATTGTCGGTGTGGTCGATGAACTTCTCGATGATGATCGGACTCGCGGTCGGAATCGACTACTCGCTCTTCATCGTGACTCGTTATCGAGAAGAACGTGAGGACGGCCATGCGTGTGAAGATGCGATGGCCAATGCCCTCATGTCTTCCGGTAAGGCCGTCTTCTTGTCGGCATTGACCGTCATCATGTCGCTCGCAGCGATCTTCGTCGTCCCGATTATGGTCTTTCGATCCATGGCCCTCGGCATGATTCTCTCGGTCACCGCTGTCGCACTCGCCTCCATCACACTGCTGCCGGCGGTTCTCGCCGGCATGGGTGACCGAGTGTTGGTGAAGAAAGGCGAACCCGATCTCGATCGCGCTTCGGAAGGGCGCTGGGCGCGTTGGACCGGCGCGGCTCTCAAGCGCCCCGGAATCACCCTGGTTCTCGGCCTGCTGTTGTTGCTCGGCCTCGGTGCCCCCGCGCTGGGAATGGATCTCGGCATGCCGGGTGCTCGCGTGGTCGACGAGGGGCGTTCGAGTCGAGACGGATACGAGCTCGTTACGGCGGCCTTCGGAGAGGGTGCAGCCGCCCCTCTGTTCATCACGACACCGATCGGCACCGAAGAGGCGGTGAGCGAGATCGTCGGTGCGGACGAAAACGTGATCGTCACGGCAACCGTGGCGACGAACGAAGAAACCGGTCGCTCGGTGATTCGTGCGTTCGGGCGTACTGGTCCGGAGGACGAGCGAACGGGTGAGATGGTCGAGCGGATTCGCCGTTCACTCGAGACGAGTCACCCCGAGACGCAAGTGGGAGGACCTGCTTCGCAGAATTACGACCTGACCGAGTCGCTCACGGGTAAGGCCCCCCTCGCCATCGGGATCATCATGCTCGTCGCATTCCTCCTTCTCCTGGTGGTGTTCCGGAGCGTGGCGATCGCTGTCAGTTCGATCATCCTCAATCTGATCGGAGTCGCCGCCAGTTTCGGCTTCGCCACCATCGTGTTCCAGCACGGAATCGGGGCCGGACTGCTCGGTATCGAGCATCAGGGCTTCGTCGACGCCTGGGCGCCGATCTTCTTCTTCGCCCTGTTGTTCGGATTGTCGATGGACTACCAGTTGTTCCTTCTGGCGGCGATTCGCGAACGCTACGAGTCGACTGGAGACACGCAGCGAGCGATTCGAGAGGGCATCGCCCGGACCGGCCGGCCGATCACGAACGCGGCCTTGATCATGATCGTCGTCTTCGTGGCCTTCGGGGTCACCGGACCGATTCCACCGACGGAGCTCGGAGTGACTCTCGCTCTCGCGGTCCTACTCGACGCGACGATCATCCGCATGATGTTGGTGCCGTCGGTGATGGGTCTTCTCGGCCGCCACAACTGGTGGATTCCGCGGTGGCTCGACAAGCGCTTGCCCAAGGTCCACTTCTCCCATTGAGACGTGGGGCGCGAGCGGTGCGACGAATGCTCAGGACTTCTGGGTTCCGACCTTCAAGTCCTTGAACGCGCTCGTCGAGTCGATACCCGGATCCTTGGGCAGTCCGAGGACGCGCTCGGCCAGGATGTTGCGCATCACTTCGTCCGAACCGCCGGCGATGCGTCCGCCGGGTGTGCCGAGAATCAACTGACTCCAGGCGTAGGTTCCCCATTCACCACTGTCGGCCACCAACTTGGTGCCGAGGAGATGCGACAGGAAGTCACCCATGCGACGCATGTTGTCGGTGCCGACCAACTTGGCCATGCTCAGTTCGGGTCCGGGCATCTGGCCGGCCTTGATCTTGTCGAGCGCGCGCTGATTGTTGTAGGCCGCGACCTTGTTGTTGATGATCAGATTCGCCAACTCGTCGCGCAGCACCGGATCGTCGGAGACGCCGTAGAACTTGGCCATCTCGATGATGCGAGCGAAGAGGTTCACCCCGCCACCGCCCCCACCGGCTCCGATGGCGGCCCGTTCGTTCATGAGGGTCGTGAGGGCCACGTTCCAGCCGTTGTTGACGTCGCCGAGGCGCTGATCGTCACGGACGCGCACTTCGGTGAAGAACACTTCGTTGAACGACGCACCGCCGGTCATCTGGCGCAACGGACGGATCTCCACGCCGGGTGCTTTCATGTCGACGACGAATCCGGTGAGGCCCTTGTGCTTGGGGAGGTTCACGTCGGTACGGGCGATGATCTCGCCGATGTCGCTGTAGTGGGCGCCACTCGTCCAGACCTTCTGGCCGGTGATGATCCATTCGTCACCGTCGCGCTCGGCCTTGGTGGAGAGGCTCGCCAGATCGGAACCGGCTCCGGGTTCGCTGAAGAGCTGACAGCCGATGATGTCGCCGCGGTACATCTTCTGCAGGTATGCGTCACGAGCGACCGACGAGCCGTGAGCGAGGATCGTCGGTGCGACCATGCCGAGGCCGATGGTGAAGCAACTCATGTTCGGGATCTCGAACTTCGACTCGAGCGAGTCGTACACGCGCTGATAGGCGGCCGGTAGTCCGCGTCCACCGAAATCGGAGGGTCCGGTGATCCAGCCGAAGCCGGCATCGAATCGCTTGCGACGCCACTCCTGGGCGCGCGCCACGTCGAGTCGTTCGCTGTCGCGATCCTTTTCCTCGAACATCGCCACTTTGTCGGAGCCCTCGCCCCAGACGAACTTCTTCTCGGCCTGTTTGCGCTTGGCGTTGGCTTCGAGGAACGACAACGCTTCGGCCTCGAAATCGGACAGGGACGGATGGGCACCGGACGTCGTCGACATGGGCGTCACCGTACCGTTGGCGGAGACTCGGTTTCGATTCGGGAGGCGTGGCGAATGCCCCACTAAGGTGGACGCATGGGTCAGCCCGTCCTCGTCGTCGAGAAGCCGAGTCGCCGTCCGGGCATCGTGCGTTTCGAAGCCAATCGCAACCTCTCCGGCATGGGCCACGAGAAGTTCCTGAACGGAGAGACCTCGG
>Ga0129333_10001306_pt1 | contig 22379 bp, 10 predicted proteins | sample CPB6_08_DNA_FD_94474 | JGI IMG/M metagenome (GOLD analysis project Ga0129333, IMG submission 94474) | Freshwater to marine salinity gradient microbial communities from Chesapeake Bay, USA - CPBay_Sum_0.6_0.8_DNA | ecosystem: Environmental > Aquatic > Marine > Coastal | place: USA: Chesapeake...
AATGAATCTTGAATCTAATATGAGCGGCAATAAAGCTATATTAGATACACAAACTGGACCTTTCCCATTCATACGCAATAGCTCTCAACCTAATTTTGCAGCAGCTATTTCTGATCATGGTGGGTTAAATAATGCTTTAGGAGATTCATTAAGAAATCAAAAGAATGCAGGTTTGATGAACAAGGGATATGTACCAAATTTTGCTCCTTTAAAAAAGCAATTATTATCATTTAAAAATCCATCATCAGGAGTTACTGTCACAAGCGAAGCAGATTTAACTACTGAAGCTCAAAAAAAATTATATAAAGCAATAAACGATCAAGTTAGATTATATGCTCAAGGTAGAATAAATCTAACTCAATTAAATGAAGCAACAAATAAATTAATTAAAGCTGAGAATTTAACTGCCGCTTCTGAAAAACAATTAAATGCTTTTATAGAAAAAAGAATTCCGGCTGAACAAAAAGCAGCTCAAGCAGCAGCTCAAGCAGCAGCACAAGCATCAGCACAAGCTGCTAAAGAAGCTAAAGAAGCTAAAGAAGCTACTAAACAGAAAACTTTAGATAGAGCTAAAAATAGACAGCAACAAAGAGTGATTCCTATTGATGAAAGAATTGGATACGCTATGTCAAAATTTATGAATCCTAATAAACCATTAGGAGGTAGACAAGGATTGAAATCCGCAAGAAGTTTTTCAAATAATTTTGCTGGTTTTTCTAATAATATTGGTTTTCAATTAGCTGCTCCAATTCTTGGTGGTGTTTTAGAAGAAGCAGTTACAGGTGGAAAAGATAGAAGCGAATTATCTGGACTTCAAAGATTTGGCGGTACTGCTGCAAGCGGTATATTGACTGGATTATCAACAGGAGCTGCAATAGGTAGCGCAATACCAGTAATTGGTACAGCAGCTGGTGCTGCTGCTGGCGCTTTAATTGGTTTCACTAACGCAATTATAAGAGCTGGAACTACTTTAGATGATTATCAAAAACAACAACAAAATTACGCATCTAAAACTCAAGAAATAGGATCAGCTGCTGAAAAATTTAAAGCATTAAAATTTGCTACACCCGCTTCGTCATTAGCAGAAAAAAATAGAAGAGCAGTCGAAATGGCTGATGCTTTTGATAAAATTACAGATCCTGTATTAGCAAGAAAATTATCAAGGGCAAACACAACTGATGCTTTCAATGATGCGATAAATAATTTTTATAATGAAAGACTATTAGTTGGCTTAGTACAAAGTTTAAAGGTTCAAGCAGCTTCTAGGGAACAAAACGCATCTGAAAGAGATATTATTCTTGCAGGATACGATAAAGGGAATGTAAACACAATATTCGGTAATAGTTATCAATCAATTGGAGGTATAGGTGGTATCGGAATCGCGCCTAAATCATCGCTAGGTCCTATTGCAGAGACTCTTCCTTCTTTACAAGCGTCAGCAGAAAGATTTAATTCGTTTTTTGAAATTGTAAAACAAAAAATACCCGATAAAGAAAATGCAATTAAATTCGTAACCGAATTTAGAAAAGAAATTCTTAGTCCTATTTATACTAGTGAAACAGACTTAAAAAATATAGCTAAAAAATATAATATTCCAGAAGAATTAGCAAAACAATTAGCTGAATATGGAGATGATGTTTTAACAAAAAATGACACTGAAACAAGATTTTTTGTCAATAAAATGATTAATTTGACAGAAAGATTTTATGATACTACTTTTATAGGATTAAAAACATTAGGTGAAAAAGCTGCTATTATTCAAGAAGATTTAGTTGCAGAGACTAATAAAATTGCTGATGATAGTTTAAAACAAATATACGCTACAGAAAAACAAGCTGCTATTTTAAGCGGTGCAATGCAAAGGACTCAAATATATGAAAATTATCAACCTCTGTTTCGTCAAAAAGGTGGAATAATCACAGCTCAATCAGGAACTTATATACCTGGATTTGCAAATGGTGATATCGTTCCAGCAATGCTTGAGCCCGGTGAAATTGTAATTAATAAAAAAGCAGTAAAAGCATATGGCGCTAAGAATCTATTGAATTTAAATAATTCTTTTCCTAGATTTGGAACAAAAAAACAAAGGGGTGGAATAATTGGTTTTCAATCTGGTGGACTAGCTGGTAATAAATACATTTCTAATTCTAATATAGATAATTTATTAAAACAATTAAGTGATGAATTAAATAAAATTTCATTATTAAATTATCAAGTTGCTAATGAATTTTTATCTCCTATTGAAAAAGCATTATTGAATGTTAATAATTCAATTAATCAATTAAATGCAACAACGCAAAAAAATAGCTCAGATTTAATATTATCATTTCAAAAAAATCTTGGCGGTAATATTATTCAGACTTTAGGTAAAAGCAATACCCAAGCTAGAATAGCGCAACAAAAATTTTTAAATCCTATAGAGAGTGTAAAAAATATTAACGAGTTTTTACCTGTTATTAAAGAATTAGTTAGAATAACAAGCAATCCAGCAATAGCACAGGCCGAAGGTTTTTCAAATATAGATGCGGCGCAACTTACCTCTTTAAATAATTCAATCAAGTCTTTTGTTAGTGAAATCGGGCTTTTCAATTTAAATACAGAAATAGCACAAGATAACTTAAAGAGACAAAATTATTTAATGCTTGAACGAGAAAAAATAATGCAGCAACAAGCAATAAGAGAAAGAGATTTAACGAATGCCTATCGCGCACAGAACAGAGAAATAGAGACGCGACAATCTTTATTAGAAAGAGAAGCGTTGATAAGGCAAACAAGTTATCAATTTGCTGGATTTGGATATGGTAGATCTCCTGTAGATATTCAGTCACAAAAATATTCTGAAGATTTTTCTTCGTTGAATAAAGTATTAAAGACCGAAAGAGATGAACTTGATAAAGATTTTCAGAAACAATTCAGATCACAAATCGGTAAATATCAAGATGAATTAAATAATAGTATTATTAGAACTAGATCAGCATTGCAGCAAAATCTAGAAATTATTTTACCTTTAACGTTTGAAGATATTTATAAAACTATAGACGCTAAAAAATCTCCAGAAATATCTATACCTTTAACATTTGAAGATCTTTATAAAAATTTAGACACATCTTTATTTAGTATGGAAAAGTTAGAACGTCGTGTTTCTGAATTTGGTTCACCAGAATTTTTAAAAAAACCATCTTCAGATTTTAGATTTTTTGATGTTGATAAGAAACAATATGATTTTTCAAAAAATTTCAGATTTTTTAATGTTGATACAAAACAAATTTCTCAACTTGAAGAATTAAAAGATTTACAAAAGAGAATTTCTAAAGCAGCAATTACTCCATTCCCTTCTGTTATAAACGTTGATTCTTTAGAACAATATAAAAATAGCGTTTCAGGTTTGTTGGATGTTTTCAATAAAACTAATGACCCTAATCAGGTAATGGTTAATTTATTGCAGGATCAATTGGATAGAATTGAAAAATTAAAAAATTCACAAACAGATCGCGTTGTAAAACTACAACTTGAAAATGATTTGCGTATGGAATCTGCAAAAATAGAAGCAGAATCAAATAAATATTTTGTTAATAGATTGCAATTAACTTTACAGCAGTTAGACGCTGAACAAAAATTAAATGATGAATATGAATACGGATTACAATCTTTAGATATTAAAACCGCTCGCGAAGAAAATTTTTATGGTCTTGGCGTCTTCGGTAAAGCGCAAGCTCAAGTAGATTTAAATAATCAAAAATTCTTAATTAAGCAGGATCAGCTCAGATTAAAAGGTTTAAATCAAACACGCGATGTTGCTGCATCAATAGCGGAGTATAGAGTTCGTTTGAACAATATGACTCAAACAAATCCTCAACAAACAATAGTAAAAGACGCTTTGAATTCATTAAATTTAGATCCTTTATCTATTAAATCTTCTGCTGATGCTGAAAAAGTTGCAGATTTAATAAGGGATCGAAGGCTTCAATTAGATCAAAGCTCTAACGCAGCAAAAGAATTGCTTGGATTTGAAGGTAAAATTCGTGAAATTTTACAAACTAATACAAATGAATTAGATAAACAATTAAAGCTACAAGGGTTAATAAATGATCAAGTTATTCAAGAACCTTATGATCGTACATCTATGCGTCAAGGTTTTAGATCTGGATTTGATGAATTGAGAGATCAAGCTGATACAATAGGTAGAAAATTAGGTCATGATATTCCAATCATGTTTACAGATGGCATGACAAATGCATTGATGGAAGTTGCAAAAGGAACTGCTACAATTGGTGATGCTTTTAGAGATATGGCTATTAATTTTGGTCAGCAATTAATGCAACAAGTTTTAAACGCAGCTATTGGTAAGGTTGTCAGTTCAATAGGTTTTAGTTTATTAGGAAGTCAAACTGGAGATGTCATCGGAAAACAAAATGGTGGTATTATTCGTGCTGAAAATGGCGCTTATATACCTGGAAATAGAACTGGAGATAGAAATTTAGCGATGTTAGAAGATGGAGAATATGTATTAAATAGGGAAGCGGTTGCAGCAATTGGAGTAAGCAATTTAGATAGTTTAAATTATGGCATGGCACCTCGTTTTCAAAGTGGTGGTGGTTTTGGTTTTGCCGCTCAACAATCTTTAATAGAAGATGAATTAAATTATTCAGGTAATTTAATTGGTAGCGGTATGGACACTAGACCTGTAAGTTTAGATGATTATAGTGCGTACGCTTTTGAAAACGATCCTTTCTTTAAAAATATGCGTCAAAAATCGATTGAAGCAGAAAAAGAAAGAGTTAATAAAGAGTTTCAAGCGAAACAGAAACGCGCTCAATTAATAAGCAGTATTGTTGGTGGTATCGGAGCAATGGCATTAGGCACAGGTTTAGGTAATTTAGGTAGCTTAAAATTATCACCAAAAGGTGTAGGAAAAGGCGTGGATGCGCCACCAAGTGGGCCGATTAATTTTTCATCCAATCCAAAAATAATGGCTCAAAGAGGAGGTTTGATCGGTTATCAATCTGGTGGTTTTATTCCATATGGATCTCGTATTTCTGATAATGTCCCTAGATATATGTCTGGTGGAATGAATGCTATATCAAATGCGGCAAATAATAAATATATTTCTCCAAATAACTCTAGAATGCAAGGTGGCGGCAGCAATAGCACCACAAATAATACTAACAACACAAACAATAGCAATATTAATATTGTTGCTAATGTTGGTAGTTATAATAAATCTGGCCAGTTTGTATTAGGTCAATCTGGAAATAATTACGATTCGAATGAAATGATATTCAGTCAAAATTTAGCCCGTAATATTGCAAAAGTTGCTGATAATCAAATACAAAAAGCAAATCGATATGGTGGATTTAATAAACAATCTTATGTATAATAATAAATGAAAAATGCTATAACAAATTATGAGAATACATTTTATTTAAATGGTGTTGCACTTTCGGGTATTACATCTGTTGATGGTTCTTATTCTATTGATTATAAACCAATAAATGTAATTGGTAAAGGATATACAAAGCAAATAATTGCGTCAGTGCCAACAGCGAGTTTATCTATTGATAGATATTTAATAAATAATGATCCAGCATTTTCTTTAACTGGAGATGGTAATAATTATATTGCAAAAAGCATAAGCGGCGGTCTTTTTTATAAAAATAAATATTTTTCTTTTGCTGATGCTTATTTAAGCTCTTTTGGTATTAGTTGCGCTGTTGGTGAAGTGCCGCAGATTTCTACAAGTTTTGATGTATATGGCAATATTGGGCCAGTTTCAAATCCAACAGGAAGTGGAATTGCTGGTGGCGTATTCGTTCCTCAAGTTAAACATATTTCAGTAACTTGTCGTAATTCAACTACAAATAGAGTAAAAGATTTTAATATTGATTTTAATTGTCCTAAATTACCAATTTATGGTTTATCAAGTGGAAATGCAGAAATACCAATTGAAGTGCAAAATGTTTTTCCGATAGAAGTTGTTAGTTCTTTTAGCCTTGATATTGATAATTACGAAACAAAAAAAGTATTTGATGACTTAACAACAAATGGAGACGCAACTTTTATAATTAGTGTCAGTGGCACAATTTTGAAAGACGAACCTTTAACAACTGCTGATGGTGACGAATTAACCACTTGGGATGATATTGTTTTATTTGCTTTTACTAAAAGTCAAGAAACAACAGAGATTTTTAATTTCAGCGGTTCTGGAGCTAAAATAGTATCGGAGCAAGTAAATTCATCTGCTGATGATTTATTAGGTGTAAAATTATCATATAAAACTTATTTAAACTAATTTAATGAAATTTACAGATTTACCAGTAATAACAGCAAGCACGATTACTCAAAGCCATGTATTTGCCACTTCAACAGTATCAGCGACTCAACAAATAACACTAAGTGAATTGCAAAAATGTTTTACTGGTTTAAATGCGCCGAGTTCATCTTCTATTAGTATAGTTGGCGGTACTGTGCCTAGCGGTATAACGGTTGGTTCCAATGGATACGTAGGTATTGATAATACAAATCCTCAAGTTGCTTTAGATATTGGAGATATAGGTTCTGCAACTCTTGCCGAAGTTCGATTAGCTTCAAGAGGTGCTGGAAGACAAGCTTCATTCTCGTTGAAAGATACCGCTGTTACATGGAGAAATACAAAAAAAGCAAGTGATACTGATTTTTACATACAAGCTTCAACTGATGGTAGTACTTTTACAGATATTGTTAATATTGATACAAATGGAAATTTTGGTATTTTTGATGGTACATCTGCTTTAACAGATAAATTTTTTGTTAAAGATGGTAGTATAAAATTTCAAAGCGGAACTTCTGGTATTATGTTTGATCCAGGTGTTTGTGAAATGAAATCAACTGTTGCTGGAGATATTTTATATATAAATAAATCTAATGATGATGACGTTGTTTTAGGAAATAATGTTTTATATGTCGAAAATGGAACAAATTCTTATGTAGGAATTAATACGACTTCACCAGCTTATGCTCTTGACGTTTATGGATCAGGTGTTTTTACAAGGTTCAATAATACTTTAAGCGCAACATCAAGTTTATTATTTACAAATACTGCAAGAAGCGCATACTTCAATTTAGTTAACAATAATTTATCGATTGGAGGAAATGCAGGAAATAGTGCATTGAATTTAATATATGATTGCTCAAATAGATATTTAGGTTTAGGAACTACTTCTCCAAACGCAAAACTTCACGTCAAGTCAAGCGATGAAATACTAGCCACTTTTGAGGCAGAATCAAATGCTAAGTGTGAAATACTACAAGTAAATACTGCAACTTCTGGTCCAGCAGCAACTTCATCTTTATACACATTTGCAAGTGGCAGTGTTAGTTCGCCAAGTAAAAAATGGTCGATTGGTTTATATAATGTGTCTCCATATAGTGATGCGCTTGTATTTTTAATAGATGGAAGCACAAGCACTTCGGCAGTTAAAGCTTCATTTAATAGAGATGGAGATTTAGATATTAAGGGCAGTTTGACTACCAATTCTGATTATACTCATGGTAAATTTGTTCAAGTTTATGAAACAAGGGTAACTGGTAACTGTATATATTTTAATCCATTTAGTCCAGATTCTAATACAAATCCAAGCGGTCATAATGATAATCACGCACCTTTTGGAATAACTTCTTTTGATGGAAAAGTTGAAAAAATTCAAATATTAACATCTGATACTGATTGTTCTAATTTTTCAGCACCTCGATTTGAAATTGTTAGTGTTACACCTAGTTATAATTCTTCAACACCAAATGGTTTTGTATCAGGATTTTCTATAAGTCCTCCATCTAATCCTACTAGTTTTCCAAGAAGTGGTATAATTGGATATGCAAGTTTAGGAACTTTTCAACCAAATGAATTAAAAACTTTTACAAGCAGTCAGTTTAATGGAACAACAGATTTTACTTCAGGAAAATTATTGCAATATAGAATTGCTGATAATGATGGAACTAAAATATTTAATGTGGATTTTACTGTTGTATCTACTATATCATATACTGTAGTTTAATATGGCTAAATTTTTAAATTACAGAAATATATCTTTTACTATAGAAAATGAAAGATATTATGCATCAGAGATTTCTTTGTCTGCTCAAGCTTCGACTTCTGCGGTAATATTAAATGATGGAACATTATTAAATTACGCACCAGAAGGTGCTGTTGTTGGAAGTTTAAGCGTTAATTTTTATTTGACAGGATCGTTTCCATCTTATTTAAATATAACAGGAACATCTGAATCCGCAATAACTGCTAGATTTGCAAATGTATTGATTACTGGCTTATATCCAAAATCTGTTAATTTTTCAGTTGAACCGTTTCAGCCTATATCTATCTCTACAGATTTTGATTGGTATGGAAATGTATCTGTACAAAGTTTCGATGAAAATACAGATGATCAAAAAGCCAATATTCCCGTTCCAGATTATTTTGCTAATGGTTATAAATCATATATAAATAAAAAAGATTTAGAAGGTGTTGACAATGTAGTTCAGTTTTCTTATAGCGCGTCTTGTGAAAGACCTGCTTTTTTCAATGTAGAAGATAAGATTCCTTTTAGAGTTGCTAAATTAAATAAAAATGTATCTTGCGAGCTTTCCTCTAATGAATTGGGTGATTTATTAAGCATAACAGGTAAAAATGCTGTGTGCGATATAGTTTTAAAAGATTTATACGGAACAACATTAAATACTTTCGCTGTTAGTGGTGTATTAAATAGTCAGAGTTATAAAGTTTCAGAAGGCCAATACCTTTTAGCTTCTGCTAAAATAGATCAAGTAGTCGTTGAGAAGAAAACTTTAATATAATGAGCGCAATATTATCAGGATTAAATATAAAAAATATTTATGAGTATGATGGTACACAATCATATTCTAAATATGATATTATTGATTATCAGCTTGTAACAGGAATATCTGTTTATCCTGCGTATACGGGTTTTGGAAACACTGGATTGACGACGTGGTTTAATAATGATTTTTTAAATAGTTTTGTTACTGATTCTAGATTTAATGTAACAGGATGGCTGAATTCAGTAAGTGGTAGTGGAAATTTGATCCAGATTAGCGATGATGAAAACACCAAACCTTTTGTAGATTTTAATGAATATTATTTAAATATTTATGGCGATCAATTTTTAAGCGGTTCTGGATTTGCTTCTGACTCAAGAACATTTATTACTTTAGTAGACGTTTCAGAAATAAAACTATCGACTGATTCCAGAAAGATATTTCAATTTTGTTCTAGTTATGGAGAAAATTCAGGTAAATTTATAGTAAGCGGTGTTAGTAATTCAGGCGCAGCAAAAATACTTCTTGATAGTCAACAGTATAATGCGGTTAGTCCTTTATACGATACAAAGAATATTTTTACAATTGTACAAGACAGTAATTCAAATTCTATAAAAGTCAGGCAGAACGGTTATGAAATCGGAACTTATAGTTCTTTTCCTTCCAATTGGAAAAGCGGAGTATTAATAATAGGGGATAATCCTCAAACTAGCGGGGTAAAATATTATGAACTAATACATTTCACTGGAGTTTTATCAGAAACACAAATTGATTATTATGAAAAGTATTTATATGAAAAATATTTTGATAATACTCGTTTATACTTTGCTAAAAATAATGTTCCAGCTGGAGAACAATATTCTCCAATCACATTTTCTGGTAGGCTTTATTGGACTCAAGATATAGACGAATTATTTAAATTGTCTTATGGTTCAAGTGTCAATTTCTCTTCAAATTTGTCAACGCTTGAAATGGGTGATGGTTATAGAAGTAATGTTGCTAAAAATGTAAACACATTACAAACCACATTTCAATTAAATTTTGACGGTTTGACTGATACTCAGGCTAAATGTTTAATAACATATTTTGAGAATACTCCTGAAGCGCAAAATAAAAGTTTATATGAGGGTTTTAAGGGAGTTAATATAGATTTATTTAATCCTTATAAAAATAATGCTGAACTATATTTTAAAACAATAAGTCATACAACGCCATATAATAATATAAACAATATAAAAATAAATGCTGAATCGTTGTATGATAGCTCTTTGGATTATAAAGGCATGTTGGTGCAATTAGATGAAGTTTCTATCAAAACTTATAATAGCACTATTTATGATATAAATTATAATGATGTATTTTATTATGGTTCTGATTCTTTTAATTTAAGAGGATATTATTATTATACTGGAAGCGGTTATAATCAAGGGTCAAGCGGTGTAACTGGTCCATTAATTATAGGACCAAATAATAGTCCTACTGGAGCAGATTCGTGGTTCACTAAAGATTTTTATTTTAAAGGTGATATAGATTATGGTATTGATTCGGAGATTAGATTAGTTGTTAATGATCAAAAAAATTCAACTATTGAATACGAAAAAGATGGTATTAACTATAATTTGATGCAGTTTAATGTTGTTTTTAATAAAAGATCAAATAAAGAGGCTAGAGCTTTATTAAAATTTTTAGATGAAAAAGCTGGTTTTAAAATATTTGAATATATTTTACCGCAACCTTATAATAAAACTATAAATGTTTATTGTCCTGAATGGAGTCATACTTACAATTTTTATGACAATAATGACATTAATATAAAATTAATCGAAGTAAAATCGCCAGTTAGAGCAACTAGCGTCTTTAATACAATTATTTCTTGGTCGTCATGAATGTTTATTATACAGGAAAAATATTGGATCAAACGCCTACTGGTTTAGGCGGATATACAGGTTTGGTTCTTACTAATTCTGGAAATTTTACTGTTACGTATAATGCTGTTATTGGAGATACAACATTATATAAGAATGGCAATACAACTATTGTTCCTTCAAGCGATATTAAAAATGGAGCTAATACAAATACAATATTTATTACTGAAGATATTTTAGCTAACAATGTTAATGATTCTACATTATCATTAACCGTTGATCCAAGTAGTTCTGGTATATTCTATGTTTTGCATAGACCTTTTAGTGAATTTACAGCTGGCAATGAATCAACAGGCTATGAAGTGGCTAGGCTTACAATAAATACTGTCTCTAGCGCCGGTGACACAGATGATCCAATTTTAGTAGATATTAGTGGTCAAAGAGTTTATGATAATCCATCGCCATCAAGAATAGGTAAATTTTATGCTGTTAAAAGTTATTCTGAAGCTACATCTTATCAACTAGAATTTTTTTGGAATACTTTATCTCCAACAAATTACGTAAAAAGATTCGTTATTGATTTATCTACTGATGCAGGCTTTACTACTGTTATTTATTCATATACTGGAGATATTGTTTTAGGGAATGACTCAGATAAACCAAGATTCGGTGATTATGATGGCTTTATCAATAAAACTTTTTCTGCAAAATTAATTAATTTATCTGTTGGTCAAGATTATTACGCTAGAATTCGAGGATTTAATTTTGATAATGAGCCGGGTCCTTATTCTTATCCTACAGGTTATTCGTATAATAATCCAATTTTAACTCCTACGGGTATTTCGGGTTTATTTGAAGCTCCAGGAGCCAATCTCAAATCTAATGCTTCCATATTATATTTAAGCAAAACAGATGATTATGAAGAAAATTTTAATATTTATGACTTTATAAAACAAAATAATAATAATTCTTCTGATTTTAGATTTTATTCGGGAGTCAATATAAAATTCAATTCTTCTTCTGATTCTTTAGCGAAATATATAGCTACTACTGTAAATAGCGGTGGAATGAATTTTGTAGTTCCTAATTCAGATAATTTTAAATATTCTGTTAATGGAAATAACATTTTTACTATTGAATTAGAATTTAATAATATTGCAGTTTTAGGAAGAGGTGGTGAAGGCGTTAAATGGCAAACAAATGGAACTTTTGTTAATGCTAAAAACGGAGGTCCATGTATTAATTTTGATGCATACGTTTATGATTCAAAGCCAATTGAGTTCAGGATGTATAAAGATTTAAGTAGTTTGTTTTATGGAGGGCCGGGAGGAGGTCAAGGTTGGGTAGTAACAGATACAACTACAACTGACACAAATCAATTAAAAATAGATGGCGCTGAAATTGAATCTTTTGATGGTTTTGATTTAAGACAATTTATACCTTAATTATTATGGGCTTAACAATGTATCAAGGCAGAAATCCAGCACGACCAGTGTCTGTTGTTGTGGTAAGTGGTAATCCTGTTCCTACCGCTCCTGTTGCAGGAGTGGGGCCTCCGAAATCTAATCAATCGGGCGCTGTAAGTCCTACGCCTACAACCACTGCTTCTAGTAGTGATGGTCAGGGTTCAGGCAATACAAATGCTCAATCTCAAGGCGAAGCTGGTCAAGCGGGTGGTGTTTCTGCAACCAATAATTTACCTAATATATATTTTAATTTTAAAAATTTTTCATATAATAATTTAAATTTAAAATTTAAATTTTCAACAGATTCTTTAAATTCAGGAAGCACTGCTACTAATACATGGCAATGTGACCCATCTATAAAAGCGGGTAATGCTAATCTTGTTGGTCCAGCGGGATGTTTAACGCCAGCATATGCTTATGGAAAATATTTTTATGAACTTGCTTATAATACAAGCATAACTAATTCAACGTTCTTATTAACTCCATCTTTTTCACCTAGTTATGCTGTTTTAGTTTTTGCTATTGCAAATACAAATACTTCGGGTTCTATGTATCAAGATTTTGCAAATTTAACTAAAACTTCAAGTATACATAAATTTATTGCGGCAGATAGCACTAATGCTAGTAATGATATTTTTAATTTTAATTCATTTAAAAAAACAGTTTCTCAAGATGGTGCAACGAGTCAACAGGACATTGTAAAAGCTATATTTACAGGGGGAACGCTTAATTCGTCACAATTTATAAGTTCTTTACCTGCAAGTACTTATCTTGATAGAGCTGGAAATAAAATTAACATTATAAGCATTAATCCTGATCAAACTTTTTCACAGACTGTTGGTTCTGCTAGAAATCAACCAGTTACCGCACAATTAAATTTATATGATTTATTTCCTTTTAATGGTTATAATTTGCCAACGAATTTAAATAACCCAACTGCTCCAGTAGATTTTCAGATAACTCAAGGCGGATCAACTGTAAATTATAAAAACTTTTGTTTGTTTTTTGTAGAAATGAGATGTTATATGTCTCAAACGTATTTAAACGTGAATTCAAATCAAGCGTTTTTTGAAACATACGTAAATGGAATCCTTACTTCTAGCTCGTATCTTGTCGTTGATAAAACATTAGACAGTTCCACATTGAAAAATTATATTATAAGCCTTTCTAATAAAACTTTACCTGGAATTACTAATCCTAATAATAAGTTATTTTTATTTGATTATTTATATGCTTCTACTTATAATAGAAATGAAATGGAAATTCAATCTAGAAATACTGTTACTAGTTTAGTTTCTAAATATAAAAATTTATTAATAAAAAGCACATCTGATTTGCAGATTGCGGATTCTTCTAAGAGTTTGGCTTTTCCGGTTAAATTTTCTCATCCTTTTTTGAATTTATTTTTATCATCGAAAACTGTATAATATGTCTGATTTATTTTTATTAAAAAATTCTGAAGTTCTCGATCTTTTTGAAATAAAAATTAATGATTACGAAGGGTATTTTAGGTTTCATGGCTCGAAAAATTTCAATAAAGATATAGTTTTTCAAGGCTACTCTTATATATATATTCCTTCAGAAATATCTAATTTAGAATATACTTCTCAATCGCAACAGAATAGACCCACTCTAACTATTGCAAATATAAATAATTTTATAACTAATTTTATAAAAGATAGAAATGATTTGTTGGGTAAAAGATTTTTTAGAAAGAAAATATTAGCGAGAGATTTAGATGCTATTAATTTTGGTGGTGAAAACAAAAACCCTTTGGGTCAAAGTTCTTTTACTTCATATATAGCTTCAGACACATTTGTAATAAATAAAAAAAATTATGAGTCAAAAGAAAAAGTTGAGTTCACGCTTGCTAATATTTTAGATATTGAAAATATTACAATTCCAGCAAGAAAAGTATATAATGATTTTTGCTCATGGCAGTATAGAGGTTGTGGTTGTAATTATGGAAAAATTAATGGATATAAAGGACCGATTGTACAAAGCAATAAAACTAATTATTTAAATTTACAACAAATAAACGAAGAAGATACAAATAATAATTTAACCAGTTATTTAAGAGTTTGGCTACGTCCAGAAGGAATACAAACTTCAGGGGATATAACTATGAAACGTTTGGGTCCAGGTCCCGAAGAGTTTCTAAAATTCCAAAGGGTTACTGCTTGGACAAATGAAGGAACTTCTTCATCTCCAACAGTTGTTCAGCCTGATTTTTTATCAACATCTCCTAAAAAAATTATTGGCACAGCAAATCAAGAAAATTATTATTCTAATGCTGGCAGAATGAATAATCAATCGGGTGTATATTTTTCTCATAATCTAAGCACTAATATATTTGATAAACTGAAAATTAATGAAAACTTTTCTTCATCAGAAACCACTATATTTTATGTTGCTGAAATGACAAATTTATTATATAGAAAAGGTACAGAAGGTGGATTTTTTGGTTGGGGTCAGGGAGGTGTAACTAGAAGAGGTTTAACTTCAGATGTAACTAATACTTGGATAGGTTGGGAGGTAAGAAACTCAGGCGCTAGTGAAAAAAGACAAGACGTTTGTTTGATAAATAATTTTCTAATGTTTGGTAATAATGCTGATGCGCATCAACATTTAAATGTTCCAAGAATATATACTTTAACATGTTCAACATCCACTTCATTGCCTACAATTTGGATGAAAAATGGTAATCTAATAGCTAAAACTTTTGCATACACAGGAGGCGGACCTGGTAATTTAGTTTTAAATATAAATTCAGCTGGAGCAAGTGAAATTATAATTTATGAAATAATAGTATATAATAAAGTTTTAGATGAACAAAGCATCGCCAAAGTAAATAGTTATTTATCGGCAAAATACAATATAATGATTCCAAAACAAATAAGAAGAATAGAAAATAAATTTAGCTCTTCTTATTTTTCGAGTTCTGATGGTAATTTAGGAGTTCCTGTTGCAGATGAGAATAATAAAATATTTTTAAAAGACACAAGCCAAGAAGCAGAAAGTTATACGAATTATGAATCTTATAATCTTTTAAGCATGGAATATAAATCTGGATATAATCCTAATTATAATTATAAGCAGGGTGATTTTGTCAAAATTGATGCGAATATTGATTATGATTTTAATGAAAAATCAGTACTCCAAAATAATGAATTTCCTTCTAGATTTTTTGTTTGTATTGATCCTAATGGCTCTTTTAATCAACATCCATTGAATTATACAGATGTTTGGAAAGAAGATAAATGTTCAAGAAATTTAAATGGATGTTTAATAAGATTTAATGATCCGAGCGTAAATATTCCATTTGGTGGATTTCCGGGTACAGTAGGCTATGATTACAAATTACCAGGTGGAAGCTGATCTTTTGCAATTTCTAAAGAAAAAATGTATTGAATCAGAGAAAGAAATATGCGGTTTTATTAAGAAAAAAAATAATACTTATTCTTGGTTTATTGAATCTAAAAATTTACATCCAGATCCAGCTAACTTTTTTTTAATATCGCCAAGAGAATATATTGATAATGAAGAATCTATATTGTTTCATAGCCATCCTAGTCATTGTAAAACAAAAGGTTTTAGCGAATGGGATTTAGAAAATCAAAAATATTTTGCACTGACAATGTTGTTATATAGTGTAAATGATGATAAGTTTTATTATAGTTATTATGGTTAATGTAACATTACATGGAATTTTAGGAAAAAAACTAGGAAAATTTTGGGAGCTGGAAGTGGAGTCTATTATGGAGGTTTTTGAGGCTGTTGAGGCAAATTGCTATCAAGTAAATAAATATTTTAATGATTTTAATAAATTTTTTACTCATTTCATAGTTTATATTGATGGAAAAATTATGCCAGCTCATTTAATAAAAAGTAAAATTTTAAAACCAGATAGTAAAGTTGAAATAGTTCCTGTTGTTCAAGGAGGCTGGTTTATTCTTGTTGGTGTTATATTAATTGTTTTATCTATTGTGCTGGCTGTTTTATTAAGTCCTAAAGCTCCTAAAGATGTAAAAACTAATTCAACAATTTTAGGTGGAGTAAGAAATGTGTTAAATAGAAATATTCCTATTCCCATCGGTTATGGAAGAATGAGGTTGGGTAGTGCTGTTATATCGAATGATATAATAATAACTTCTGTGGATCCTAACAAGAATAATTTTGAAAATGCTTATGGTTCATTAACGTTATAATTCAAATGTCTCAAATAGCATATATTTTAAATACAGATCAGACTTTTATTAATAATGCGGGTAAAGCATTAGAATCTGATGAGCGGTTGAGTTGTGCGGATTTGATCTGTGAAGGTCCGATTGAAGGTTTAGTTGATAGAGATGGCGAATTGTTGAAATTTATTACAGATGAAACGAATACTCAAGTTGATAGTCTGATTTTAGGAAAAGGAGTTTATTATAATAATGTACCACTTATTGATTCTAAATTAAATAAATTAAATTTTGTTACTGCTGGATTTAATATTTCATATGGTGAAGAGTTTAATCTTTATAAAAATCAATATGCGTCTACAGTTCATAAATATAATCAGAAACTATATTTGAATGAATCAAATATATTTGATAATGCATTTAATTTAGCTGGCGCTGGTATTTTCGCTTTTTACCAGTCTGATAAGAATGAGTTTTTTGATGATTCTGATAGTATTGTTGATAATCCTTTGAAAGGATGGATAAGAAGTAATTCAAGTTATAATATAAACGGTGTTTTTATTGGTTCAAATTTAGCTCAAACATTAGATGAGGCAAAAAGAAATTGCCAAGAATTTAATCATAAAATAGTTAATAAATATGCTGATCAAATTTCAATTCAGTTAAGAGCTAATCAGCTTTTTCAAACAGACAATACTGGAAATACTGTTTCTACTTCTGGCGTGATTGCAATCGAATTTAGTCAAGATAATTCTTCTTTTCGTTATTTTGTTTTAGTTAAGATGATAGGGATATCTAAATCAGGTTTTACAGTTGATATTCCTATTGCTTTACGAATGAATTCAGTTGTTTATAATAATTATTATGTAAAAGTATATTGTTTATCTTCTAAGATTTCTCCAACTAATGGAACAACTTTTAAAGATTTTAGCGTATCAGCTATTGTAGAAAGAATTAAAGATAAAGGAAATTTTTCTTATCCTTTTACGGCACTTGTAAAATCAGCGGTTAGTTCTAGACATTTTAATGAAGATCCTGAAAGAACATTTGATTTAAAACTTCTTAAAATAAAAGTTCCAAATAATTACGATCCAGAAATAAGAGAATATTCTGGTAATTGGAATGGTAAATTTGAAAGTTTCCTTAGATGGACTGACAATCCGGCTTGGATTTTTTATGATATTTGTACTAATTCTAGGTATGGCGTTGGAAATGGTCTGATATTGGAAAGAGATTTGAATAAATGGGATCTATACAAAATAGGAAAGTATTGCGATGAATTAATTAAAATTGCGACACCAAATAAATACGATCCTGATACTTTTTATATTGATAGTCAAAATAAAAATATAATTTATGTGCCCAAAGGAGATAGAACTCTTGATTCCTTTAAAAATCAATATCCTCCAATTTTTGATTTAGATAAAAAGTTTGCTTATACAAATGGTGGTTATCAAAATTCTGTAATTTATCTATATGATTTAGAAAACGATGCGGAAAAATTTGAAAACGCTCATAAAAAATTAATTTGGTCAATTGAAGAGGATGTTGGAAATTTTAAAATTAAATTAATAAACGATTTTGGAATTAGAAAATTTTTTGAAAATGATAATACAAATTTAATGCAGTTGTTTTGTGATCAATATATACCGACAGTCGATACAAAAAAATCTTTGAAAGATAGAATCAATGAGGGATTAAAAAATACTCAAGCCGGTGCTAAATCTTTTGTTTTGGAGTGTATGTCTAATTCTATTTCCAATTATAGTTCGTATATAGAAACTCAGATATTTTCAGATGATTATTATTATAATAAATCTGATGAAAATCCAATTTTGTTAAGAGGAAAATGTATGCCTAGGGTTTTTGGTTATAGAGATCCATTTGAGAATAGATTTTCTTGTAATGTTGTAATAGATAATGATACAGAAGCTTTAAAAATATTAAATGATTTAGCGTCAATTTTTAGAGGAATTACTTATTATAAAAATAACGTTGTGACTTCAACGATAGATGTTGCGAAGCCGATATCTTATATATTTAATAATTCAAACATAAAAAATGGAGCTTTTTCATATTCTTCCGCTTCTTTAGATGGCAATCATACTGTTGCAAAAGTTTTATACAAAGATAGGTACGAAAATTTTACTGAGCAGGTAGAAATAGTTGAAGATTATGATTTAATTAAAAATTATGGTATAGTTATTAAGGAAATTTTAGGTTTCGGAATCACTTCTAAAGATCAAGCAAGAAGAATTGGTCAATGGTTATTGCTTACAAATAGATTTGAAAATCAAACTGTAACGTTTTCTACAGATTTGCAGGGCATTTCTCTAAGACCTAGCGATGTAATTCAAATTGAGGATCAGTATAAAAATAATAATATTTTACAAGGAAGAGTTGTTGACGTTGATTACGATAACAAATTTATAACTATAGATCGTCAATTAAGTTTAAATTTAACTGGCCAAAAAATTAAATTTATATATGATAAAAAAACTAAATCGATTGCTGATCTTAATAATTTAGAAACTGTTACTGATTCTGATTTAGATTCTTTAAATATTAATAATGTTATTGAATTAAAAATAGCTAGAATAGAAAATAATACAAACAGAATATATTTTGATTCTTCTTATAACTATAGTTTTTTTAATTCTATTTTAAGAACAACTCCATTTGTTATAGAAGATAATGATAGTAATCAGATTAGTAATTTATATAAAATAGTAACCATTTCTGAAATCGATAATAATGAATATCAGATTTTTTGTATTCGGTATGAACAAGAAAAGTACGAAGCTTTAACAAAAAATTCTTTTCAAAGCGCGGTAAATTTTTCAGATAATTCTATATCTTATGCAATATCAGATATATTGTCCGAAATAAAAGTCGATGGTATAAACTTCTATTCAATCTCTAACTATTCTTTAAATCAATTAAGCGGTCTAAATATTGATTTTTATTTCAATGAGCCAAGAACATCTTTGATAAAATCATCTCAATTGTCAAAAGATTATTCAGTTTTAAATTTAGATTGTATTAATCTTTTTAATCAAATATCTATCAAAAGCACATCTAGTTCTTATTATAAAAACATTTTAACAACATTAAACGATGGTGGTGGCATACTTTTTAAGATTGGATTAAGAAATCAAAATATAAAATTTTATGTCAAAAGCTCATCCGTAGCCAATAAATCAGTTTTTTTGGGTAAATATGGTAATTCATCAGTATCTTTTTATGCAAGTGCTGAAGTAAAACTTTATTTATTTGATAAAAATAATAAAATAATTGATGTGTAATTTATAAATATGCCTATAATTACAGGGTCAAATACAAATAGCTATGGAATTTATGAGGTTTTAAGCTTACGAGTTCCTAATCTAAATGCTTTTTCTAGTTTGGATTATAGTATTAATCCAACACTTTTCGGTCTTTCTCCATCTGCTAAATTAGTTTCTGGTACAATAAATCAATCATCATTTGATATTGCTTTATCGATAAAAAATCCAGAAGATGATAAAGTTTTAGCAAATGCAACTATATCGGCTGAGACGTTTTCTGGTTTGAATGTTGATGTATATTCTAAAAATAGATCTTTCCTCGGTTCTTATTTTTTAGGTTCTAAACAGACGGATTTTACAATTGATTCTAGTATTTTAGCTTCTTATTTGCAAAATATAACAGGAGCTTTAAATTTAAATCAGGTTAGAGAAGTTTTTCTTGATTTTAAAACATATGATCGCGCTGGTAATCAAGATGTTTATCATTTTCTTTTAAATTATCCAAAAGTTGAAATTACAGGTTTGCAAATAAGAAATACTAATCCTATAAATATTGCTCCTTTGGTTAATAATTTTGGTTATTTGAAATCTGTTGACGTATATTCTGTATATAATAAAAATATACTACCTAATACTACAGGTTTTTTTGATCTTGTTAGTGGATATTATAAAACATCTTTTGATTATGAAAATGATAGATACATACAAAATTTGTTGTTAGATGCGCCGTCTTTTATTGATGAGAATCTAGAAATAGTATTGCCAACTAATTTTGTTTTTATACCTAGAGATTATTTTAGTACTGGATCTTGGTTTTTAAGTTCTGGCATAAAAACCTCGTATTATGATACATCGCTAGTACCTTTAAAAATATCAAATGTTACTGGTTACATTTCTTGTTCTCAGAATGAATACGACAAAAATTTAGATACGCAGGCTATTGTAAAATGGAACGCCATAAAAACAGATAATGCTTTATCTTTTGAAACCTATGTTTATGAGGATGGAGTTGATAATGCTAATTATGTATATGCTTCAAATAATCCTCAAGTTCAATCAATAAAACAAATTTTTTATGGTACTGGAAGTGGAATAATAAAGAATGCAACTGGTTCATCATATTATTCTGGTTTAGATCCAATTTTTAAGAAATACAGCACTTCGGGAATACAATGGGTTGATCATACTTTATTTCTAGATAATTATGCTTCATATCCTTTAGGAATTTATAATACGGGTAATGATTTTGATTATATTACAGAGGTAAGAATACCTTCTGGTTATATAAATTCACCAGAATTATATTTTATTAATGTTTTTGATACAGGTTCTAATTCTTTAATTATTTTGCCTAGTGGTGGAAAATATACAGGAAGCGTGTATACTGGAGGTTATTCTGGTGCAAGATTTATATCTGGAGGTAGGTATTTAGAGTACACATATGATGGAACAGCTATGTCTCCGGGGGATCCTGGAGCAAATAAATTACAGGGTGATGCGCCATTAGGTTCTAATAGTCTTGGTAAATTATATTTAGATTCTAGTAATCATTTAGGTAATGATGTCGAATTTTTCTTGTCTAGAATAACTGGCAAAATCAAATTAGAGAAAAAAAATAATTCTCAGTCATACGTTATTTATGATTATTCGAATTATAATTCAAATGCTGGATATTTTGATATAACAGTTGATTTATTTAAGTCGTCAAGCGCTGGATTAATATCTGGAGGTGATCGTGTTTTATTAAGTAGGTATAGCGATACACCTTCAACTATTGATTATGAGCAAGGTGTTTTATTCGCAAAAAGAATAACTGGAAATGCTGATTTTATTTTATCTGAATTTGAGCCAAAAATTAAATTTCCAGTAAAGCCGAATAAAAATTATGAAGTAAAAGTTCGCGCATCTTATCAAGATGGAAGTTTTTCAGATTTTTCAGAAACATTAAGATTTACTTCTGGTCAAATTGTTGATGCTGTTACGGGTATAACTAGTGGTAAATTTGTAATTGATGGTTCAGGTGTTAGTGGTTATTTAGCTGTATTTAGTGATAAAGACACAATAACAACAGGAACAATACGGTATAGCGGTAATAATCAATTAGTATTTAATCAAGTACCGAATACAACCACTACTGCTTCTCAATTTTTAGTTTTAGAAAATAATATACTTAAAATTCAATCAGGGGATTTAAGTACAGATGCCGAAAGATTAATAAGAAATTTTACACAGGTTGGTCATTCTTTTGCAACAGGAAACCTTTTGGGTTTTAATGATGTTAGTGGTTGGTTCAAAGCTAACGCTGAGTCAATAAGCACAGCTGAAGTTGTTGGTATTGTTCAAAATGTATATGTTGACAATTTTGATTTAGTATATAATGGTAGAGTTACTGGTTTAAGTAGTTTAAATGAAGGTAGCGTTTATTTTCTTTCTCCATATACTTCTGGAGCTTATACTGAAACAGAACCTACTTTTATTGGACAAGTAACAAAACCTGTTTTATTTGCTTTATCTCCAACAGAGGCAAATTTTATAATATATAGAGGTTTTGAAATAAATGAAGGACAAGCCAGCAGTGGATCTAGCGGTACTTCTGGATCAAGTGGTTCTTCAGGAACAAGCGGTAGCAGTGGATCTAGCGGTACTTCAGGATCAAGCGGTTCTTCAGGAACAAGCGGTAGCAGTGGATCTAGCGGTACTTCTGGATCAAGTGGTTCTTCAGGCACAAGCGGTAGCAGTGGATCTAGCGGTACTTCTGGATCAAGCGGTTCT
>Ga0129333_10001307_pt1 | contig 22368 bp, 31 predicted proteins | sample CPB6_08_DNA_FD_94474 | JGI IMG/M metagenome (GOLD analysis project Ga0129333, IMG submission 94474) | Freshwater to marine salinity gradient microbial communities from Chesapeake Bay, USA - CPBay_Sum_0.6_0.8_DNA | ecosystem: Environmental > Aquatic > Marine > Coastal | place: USA: Chesapeake...
ATTAGTCAAAATCCAACATTGGATATAAAGATTAATTATTTACCTAAAGGACAGTATTTTGAAGGACCTGTAAAAAAGAGATGGATATTCCTTCATCACACAGCAGGTTGGCAGAATCCTTTTGGTACTATTAATGGTTGGGGAAGAGATGATAGGGGACAAGTAGCAACAGAATTTGTTATGGGAGGTCAATCAATCTATGGTAATGACAACCAATATGATGGTGTTGTTGTACAAGCATTCCCTGCAGGTGGTTATGGTTGGCATTTAGGAATAGGTAGAAGTGCTATGCATTTAGAGTCAGTAGGTATTGAGGTATGTAATTTTGGTAATTTAACTAATGGTAAAACTTATGCAGGTGGTACTGTTGTTGAATCACAAATAGTTAAGCTAAAACAACCATTTAAAGGTTATCAGTATTTCCATAGATATTCAGATAAACAAATAGCTGAATTAAAGAAGCTAATATTGTATATAGCTAATAGGGATAATATTGATCCTAGAAAGGGTATTAAGCAATTAATTGAAGCTAAGGGTGTATTCCCAGCTTTTGAGATGACAGATGAAAGGTATTGTAGTATGAATCCAGGTATGTATACCCATGTTAATGCTTATGCTAGGAAAATTGATATGTTTCCACAGCAAGAGTTAGTTGACATGATTATGAGTTTATAACATGGCAGATATAACAATGTGCAATGGTAATGGTTGTCCTAAAAAGGACAGCTGTTACCGTTTTACAGCTAAACCTAATGAATTATGGCAATCATATTTTATGGATATACCATATAAAAATAATGATTGTGATATGTATTGGTCTGTAAAAGATAATAATAATTTAAAGCCTTGTCAGGCACATGATAAAGAAGATGACAGTAATACATGAGCTAAGACAAGTATTGTGGGTTGAAACACCACATGGTGATGGTGTAGTGTTATTCCTAATGGATTATGGTGTACATGAGAATACTATATATGTAGTAGCCTTAGAGAGTACAAGAGAAATAAAACACTATACTAGTAATCAGATTAAGATATGTAATAACTATACACTATTTAACAAATAAACTATGGCTAAAGTAACAATAGAATTTAACTTAGATAATGCTGATGATAAAAGAGAATACTATATAAATCATAAAGCTGAAGATATGGCTATGTTTATATGGGAGTTATCTCATAATACAAAGAAAAGTATAGGGTATGATATAGAAGGTAGTAGTAAATTTAGTAAATATGATACTCTTGATTTAGTATTTGATAAAATACATGAGATGTTACAAGAATATGATATTAACGTTGATAAATTAGGATAATATGACACCAAAAGAAAAAGCACAATATTTATTTGATAATTTTTATAATCATTGTTTTAATCCTGATTCATATGTAAATGAAGATAATGCCAAACAATGTGCATTAATAGCAGTAGATGAAATTATTAAGTTTGGAAATCAAATGGGTATTAGAGAACCTATGATGTATTGGCATGATGTAAAACAAGAAATAAATAAATTATGACACCAAAAGAAAAAGCAAATGAATTGGTTGAAAAATTTATGAAACCAATTGATGAGTTACATAAATATCCGATGTGTTTTAGCACAGCTAAACAATGTGCTTTAATATGTTGTAATGAAGTATTAGGTTATATGGGTTCTGATAGAGGTACTGAGTTTTGGATTAAAGTTAAACAAGAAATAGAAAAACTATGAAAAGACAAATAGCAGGTATAGAAATATGGAAGTTATCTATAATATTTATTTCAGCCATTGTTCTTGAGGCAAATAGTATAGCAGGTTTTAAATTTTTAATGAATAAAAATTGGATGGGAATGGCACTTATGGTATTTGTTAATCCATTTCTATGCTTACCCATGAACCATTACACTATTGAAGTCAAAACAATGAAGCAAAGAAGTATAATTGCACTTGCATTTTCCTTAGGATTTCTAACAGGTGTATTAACAATTAGACCTTTTTTTCTTTAATAACATGGTAGAAAAAGTAACTAGAAAATCAATGTTAATAAGACCTAGTGGTAGATCTACTGATTTTATTAGTCCATCATTTGGTTATGGTTGTTTATATAACTGTGGTTATTGCTATATGAAAAGACATAAACCTAATGGTTTAACTATAGCACGTAATACAGGAGATATATTAACAGCTATAAACAATCATGCATGGTTTGCAAGTGTTGATAAACCTAACCAAACACATGAATCATATATAACTTATGATATATCATGTAATGAAGACTTTGCTTTACACTTAAAGTATCATGATTGGGAAAGGATATTTAAGTTCTTTAAAGATCATCCAATAGCTATGGGTAGCTTTGCTACTAAGTATGTTAATGATGCTATGCTTAAGTTTAATCCTGAAGGTAAAATTAGGATTAGATTTAGTCTTATGCCACAAGTATATTCAGATCAATTAGAACCTAAGACTAGTCAGATATACAGTAGAATTAAAGCTATTAATAGATTTATTGAAGCAGGTTATGATGTACACGTTAATTTTAGTCCAGTAATAGTAGATAATAAATGGTTAGATCATTATGAGTTATTGTTTAAGGAACTTGATAGCAATGTAAATCCTAAATATAAAGATAAGGTAAAAGCTGAAGTTATATTCTTAACACACAATAGTGATAAACATAAGACTAATGTTATTTATAATCTACCAGGTGAGCACTTAATATGGAAACCTAAACTACAAGAGCCTAAAACATCACAATATGGTGGTGAGAATCTAAGATATAAGGCTAAGAATAAGGTTAATTATATTAAAGAGTTTACTGAGTTACATGACAAAATTATTCCTTGGAATACAATTAGGTATATATTTTAAACAATTAAATTAAACAATATGGATATACATAAAATCACGTTATCTGAAGAAGAAATAAAATTCAGATACACAATACAAGAGGTGATAGATCGCCTTTTATATTGCCCAGGCTACAGGGAAAAGCTAGCACAATTCAATCAGGAATTTAATATTCCAACCAGGTACAAAAACATGTATGAACCTTTTAAATTTAAAAAAAATGAAGCTATACTTCAAGTCAATTCTTGCGATTAACATTGGTATGTTAATATTGTCTACTATAAGTATTACAACAACTCAGAATACACTAATAATATTAGGTAGTATAGCATTTACTATATTCTGGTGTGTAAACTTATATAAAAATATATTAAGTTATATTAATGATGAAAAACAAAGTATATTAAATGAGGTTGAAGAACCTAAAATAGAAGAACAACCTAAAGATGTACTTAGTTCAGAATCAATTTATACTCAATTAAATGGATTAACAAAAGATGAAATTCTATGGTTATATGAACATGTTGAAAATCAAAAAACTAGTTTAATTGAAGTTAATACTAATCGTAGAGAAAATTTAGTAGGTGTTTTAAACATGTTTAATGAAACTAAAGGTCTTGAGCATTTATATGAAGATGCTAGGAAAGATTTAGATGCGTGGGATGAATTTTATTTAGAACATAGTTCAATGGTAGCTAGAATATTACCTAAAATTGAACTATTAAAAGAAGCTGTATCATAGATACTGCCATTTAGAGTAAATATAGCTGGTTAGTGTAACCGTTGTAAATGGCGGCTTCCGCATTGGATGAGGTAACACCCGCGATAAGTGGAGATGGAGGTTCAAATCCTCCACCAGCTATTAATTTGGGGAATACATGGAAAGAATCTATAAAGTAAAATTAAACAAGCAAGTATCCCATTGCCTATTAACACGTGGGATTAATAAATTAGTAGGTAACCGAGTAATTGGCAACAATGACTCAAGCCTTGGATCTATCCAAGATCTTAAGTATGCACTAGCTAACAATTTGTTAGCAAAGCAAGTTGAGGAACTTGTAGCTGCTTAACGATAGCTAACATCCCAAATCCATGAGCCTACAAGAGGGACTGTACTCTTAAAGGCAAGTATATTATTATTACTATAAAGAATAATATTTTGTTTATTTGGAATAAATAAACTAAACTTGTAGAAAACTTAATATTAATTATAGGTTAACGGGGGTTCGAATCCCCCATTCTCCACTAAAACAAATAAATATGCCAAAACAATTAGTAACAACCAATTCTACTGGTGAATTGGTATTGCGTAGATATGTACGCAAGTTTAATGGTAATACCATTAATCCAAATAATTTTGATAAAGCTCATTTAAAAGCTTATCTCAAAGGTTATCAGAACTTTAGACATGGTTATGATAATGAAGGAAATCCTTTATGGTATAAAGTACAAGGTAGGTTATACGTTGAAGAAATACCTCTTAAAGTTGAAGAAAACAATGCTGAACAGAAAGATTGAAATTTATGATATTGAGACATTAGCTGGGTGTTTTACCTATACAGGTTATAATATAGACACTCAAGATATATCTCAATTTGTTATTAGTAATAACACTAATGACTATCAAAAGCTTATAAAACATTTAAAGGATATTGTAGCTCAAGTAGGTTTTAACAATGTTAATTTTGATTATCCTGTACTACATCATATGTTACTGAATTACAATAAATTAAGTACATATAGTACACAAGAATTATGTCAGGAAATACATAATGTAGCACAGAATATAATTAACAATCAGGACAATGGGTTTAACGGTATTAAATTTAAGGATTATTTCATACCACAAATAGATTTATTTAGGATATGGCATTTTAATAACAAAGCACGTAGGACTAGTCTTAAGTCTTTGGAGATAGCTATGAATTATCCTAATGTTAAGGAAATGCCTATAAACCATAATATAAGCGTTTTAACAGATGATCAGGTTCAACAAGTACTTGACTATAACCTAAATGATGTTATGGCAACTAAAGCCTTTTATGACCGTTCTTTAGATAAATTAAAACTAAGGAAAGATATTAAGGTTAAATATGGTCTTGATTGTATTAATTTTAGTGATTCAAGAATAGGTGAATCTTTAGTACTAGATTTATATTGTAAAAAGATTGGAGCTAATAAATGGGATATTAAAGAGCTTAGAACTCATAGACCTACTATAGCATTAAAAGATTGTATATTTAACTATATTAAGTTTGAGAGTAAAGAATTTAATGATTTACTTGATAAGTTTAATAATAAGATTATTACACAAACTAAAGGTGCTATTAAAAACTCAGTAATATTCCATGGTTTTAAGTATGATTATGGTGCAGGTGGTATTCATGGTTGCATTAAAGCTGGTGTATATGAGGCTAATGAGAATTATGTAATTATTGATGCAGATGTAGCATCACTATATCCTAGTATAGCTGTACTTAATAACCTGTATCCTGAGCATTTAGGACCAGAGTTTATTGATGTATATGCTGATATACTTAAACAGCGTATAGATGCTAAAAATGCAGGTAATATGAGTATATCTGATGCATTAAAGTTATCACTTAATAGTGTATATGGTAAATCTAATGAGGCTACCTCATTCTTGTATGATCCTATGTATACTATGAAGACTACTATTAATGGTCAGCTCATGCTTACTATGTTAGCAGAAGAATTAGTACTTAGAATACCTAATCTTATTGTATTACAAATTAATACTGATGGTATAACTGTTATGATTCCTAATAATAATAAAAGTATTAATAGTTATTATAACATTTGCCAACATTGGGAAAAAATAACTAAGTTAACTTTAGAATATGTTGGTTATAGTAAAATGATTATTAGAGATGTTAATAATTATATTGCTGTAAGTACTAAAGGTAAAGTTAAATATAAAGGTGCATTTGAGATTACCAAAGATTTACATAAAGATAACTCATTTAAGGTTATACCAATAGCTCTTAGTGAGTATTTTGTAAATGGTATACCTATTGAACAAACTATTAAGAATCATAAGAATATATATGATTTTTGTGGTAGACAGAAGTTTGATAGTAAATCTAAAGGACAAATATCTTATGTTAAACAAGATGATGTAGGTAATTATATTGAGATTTCAGAAGATACTAACAAAAACACCAGATATTATGTTAGTAATAAAGGTAGTGTGTTTACCAAAGTTTATAAATCTGGAGAAAAAGAAGCTATCAACAAAGGTTATTTGGTTACTTTATTTGATAATTATGTAGATAAGGATTGGGATTCTTATGACATTAATTACCAGTTTTATATAAAGGAAGCTAATAAGGAGATTGATAGTATTATTGATAAACAATTAACGTTATTTTAATATGCTTATAGTAAATCCATATACTGGACAAACATTGGAAGATCCATGGTATAATAATATTGAACCTTGGCAAAATGGTTATCTTAAAGTTGAATGTATAATTAGACTAAGAGAAGATGATACTGGTAGAATTAGAGGTATGTATAAACATCCTGGTAATGGTCAGTTTTATACAGTACAAAATGCTGATAGTACAAGTGTATTAATAGTAGTCCCAAAAGAATCTTTTTATTCAACAGTATTTGGTCAATTAAATATTAGACAAGTTACTCGTGATAATAGAGAAGAAATTAAAATTAAGAACATGGCAAATAAAAATGAATCTTTCATTAGATTAGCTAATAGTATATTTAGCAAATATCCTTATGGTAGACCATTAGCACTTACGTCTATTGTAAATAAAATTAAACCAAAAGTGCAAAATAATGAACTTGATAGACCTACTAGAGTAGCTAATTTTGAACCTGAACCTATTTTGTTAGATGATGATATATTATATTTATCTGTAGATGAGATTGAAGAAGGATTAGATAATGGAGGTATATATATTGATGATGAAACAGGAGATCATAGATTAACAGCTAATGATAGATTAGTTATGGTTGGTAATCCTAATGGTGGAAGAATTGGTATGATAAGATTAAGAAGATCTGGTATATCAACTAATGTTTTTTCTAGACATATTATAGTTAATGGTCATTATTGGCCTATTAAAACATATAATTATCATCCATTAGAAAACTTTAATATACCAGGTTATGCTATTTATGAGCATGATGGTAATAATTTTAGTAAGGTAATTACTAAGAATTTTGATGATATAGGTATTAACACATTATCACCAACTGAAGAGATTAAAGCTGTTGTTAAACATTGTAAAGTAAAAATCAATAGTATTACTGATTCTGCTACAATATTTGGTAGACAAACAGTTAAGAAAAAGATGATGCTTAATGATAAAAATAATAATGGTTATGATATAGTTGATATTATACCTGATTATGAGTGTGCAAAGGATGGTACAAAAAGAGATATAGTTATTGTTAAAGGTGACTTAAACTATAAGTTTTCCCTTAGTGATCTTACTATTGTATTCCCATTTGCTAATACTATACTTAAAGGTATTATACCAATTAAGGATAAAACCTTAAAAGCTGGTGTTAAAGCTAAAATCATTAATGATAAGAATCTTAAGATTGGTAAAGGTGAAATAGTGACTGTACTTAATATACATTATAATTATCATCAAAGTAGTAAAACTAGTAATCATACTGGTGTAGTTACTGTGGCTGATAAAGGTGGTAATAATTTTAAAGTATGGTCTAACTGCTTAAAAGTAATTTAATGTTAACAAAGAAAAAACTTAAGAAAAAGAAGGTAGGTTACCTTGTTGGTGTAAGATCAAGACACCCTAGCCATAAATGGCTTAAACAGAATATAGGTAGATTACCATTTAAGTCTATTGTTAGACTTGGTAGCACTACTGAGATAGGTGATGAAATATCCAATGGTGGTGATAGGATTGAGTGTAATACAGTAGCATCTGTACTTAATAGTAGTAATAAACTTCTTATGAAGAAATGTTTTGATAACTATAGAGTTAGTACTGCTGCATGGTTTACTATTGATCCTGTTACTGCATTACTTAAAGTTAATGATAATAGGGATAATACAGTAAGGTATGATGAACTTGAATATCCTGTTGTTGCCAAGTATATATTTGGTAGTAGGAATAGAGGTAATTATTTACTTAAGAATGAGATTGAACTAATTGATTTTATTGAGGCTAATATGCACAATATCAATAGTTATATCTTTGAGAAGTATTATTCTTATAATAGGGAGTATAGGATTCATATGGCTATAGTAGGTAATACACATCATTGTATATATACTTGTCGTAAAGTCTTAAAGAATGATACTCCTGAAGATCAAAGATGGTTTAGAAATGATAGTAATTCAGCATGGTATGTTGAAGATAATCCTGCATTTGATAAACCTATTAATTGGAATAACATTATCAATGAGTGTGGTATGGCTATGAGGTCATTAGGCCTAGATATAGGTGCTTTTGATGTTAGAGTACAATCTGCTGGGGATAAAGATGGTAATTTAAGGATAGATCCTAAATATATTATTATTGAGTCTAATAGTGCTGCCAGTCATGGTGATATTACTAGACAAAAATATAAGGATTATATACCTTTAATTTTATTTTGTAAACATAACGATTTAAACAATTTAATTAATGGAATCAACAAAATTAACTAAAGTTGCTAGAAAAACTAGCAAACAATGGGAAGAAGAATTTACTCTACAGAAAAAAGAACTTGTTAAGGGTAAATGGGGTATGGAAGGTAAAACTCAATACTTTCCTGTTAAAAAGCAATATGAATCATTTGCTGAATTACAATATGTAATAGATAATAATTTTGCACCACTTAAACTTGGTAGGGTTGTAGATATGTATAATGATCATACATATTTAAAGAGCCCTATTATATATTTAAGAGATGATATAAAAGATCATCATTTTGATACAAATGAATTTTTACAATACTTCTTTACATTGTATAATCATGAATGTGCTACCTTTAATTCAAAAACTGGTAAACAACAGTGTGATCAAGGTAGACGTAGAAGTTTAATAGATTTATATAGGATATGTAAATATTATTATCCTTTAGTAACTATTAAAGATGTTAAAGAAGCATTGTGGAATCTACCATTTGGTATGCAGGTATTTATATGTCCTGATGTTAGACGTAGGGTACATAGAAGAGAAATGCCATCAAATCATCATGGAGCAATAACTTATAATAATGCTGATGAATTTGGTTGGGATTATTATTGTACTAATGTTAAAGATAGTAAATATTTTAAAATGACTTATAAGGAGCTTGTTCCAATAATAAATAAAACATTGAAAGGTTGTACTCTAAGTCCTATAGGTTATCAAGGTATAGATCCTAATGTAGAATGGTATTCTACTAATAATGCAGAAGCTAGAGCTAAAGCTAAACCTGAATTATTAAAACCAATTACTACAAATGTAACACCAGTGCCAGTATTAGTTGATGATACTAATGAATTACCTTTTTAAAAATAAACAATTATGAAAGTAAACAATGTAACATTGGGCGCAGACCCAGAAGTATTTTTATTAAATGCAGAAGGTAAAGTAGCTCCTGCATATAAATTTATCAAAGGTACTAAAGATAAACCTGAAAGAGTAAGTAAGGATATCAAAGACCTTGCAATCCAATATGATAATGTTAGTGCAGAATATTGTATTCCTGCATGTGCTTGTCTTGAAGATTGGCTTAAGTATCATAATTTTATGCTTGATTATATCAGAGAAACTATTGCTGAACCTAATGGTTTAGCAGTATATGCTTATCCATCTGTATATATTGAGCCTAAGACTACACGTGATCCTATAGCTATGCAAGCAGGTTGTGATCCTGATTTTAATGTGTATACACAAGATGCTAATATTAAGCCTGATATTACTGAAACATTACTAAGATCTGCTGGTGGTCATATCCATATAGGTTATGAGAATCCTAATCCAGATATTAATAATCAGCTTATTATGGCTATGGATTTATTCTTGGGTGTACCTAGTGTACTTATTGACAAGGATGTAGAACGTAAACAGCTTTATGGTAAAGCAGGTTGTTTCCGTACTAAACATTATGGTGTTGAGTATAGGTCACTTAGTAATTTCTGGCTACAAGATAATGGTCTTATGGCATGGGCTTGGCAAGCTACTATGGATGCTATTGAGTTTGTTAATAAGGGTGGTATTATTACTAATCCTGAACAAATAGTAGAGTCAATTAATGACTATAATAAAGACCTAGCTAGAGAAATACTTGATGATTATGGTATTGTAATACCAGAATATATTACACAATACCAAGATTAATTGGTTCTAGTATAAATAATTAAATAAACAATATGTGTGGAATACAAGCTTTTGTTGGTAAAAAGAACAAACAAGTAGATTTAAACAAATTTAAGAAACTAATGCTATGGAATGCATTAGGTAGAGGTCAAGAGGCAACAGGTATATTCTCACCAAAGAATGGTTTAGTTAAGGATAATGATAGATGTGATGTATTCTTAGGTAAGAATGAAATTAAATCTGATACCTTACTTATAGGTCATGTTAGGGCATCTACATATGGTGGTAACACTAAAGATAATGCTCATCCATTCAATGAGGGTAATATAACATTAGTGCATAATGGTACATTAACTAATCCTTGGCCATGGGCTAGACATCATGGTATAGATGTTACTAAGGTTAATGTTGATAGTCATGTAATATGTCATGTCTTAAATAAAACCCAGGATTTTAATGTATTAGGTGAAATCAATGGTGCTGCAGCATTAGTTATGCATGATAGTAATATACCTAATAGGTTATATGTATATAGGAATAAAGATCGTGAGTTATTTCATGGTAAAACTTCTTATGGTATGTATGTATCATCAATAAAAGCTAGTTTAGAGTCAATAGGTTGTGTTGATATAGCAGAGTTCCCAGTTGGGACTCTGCACATTATTGAAAATGGTGAAATTAAATCTACTAAAGAGATTGAGAGTAAACCATATCAAACACCAGCTTATACTAATAGTACTACTAGTACCACTAATCCTAATCAACATACACCAACTAGCCTTGTTGGTAGATGGTTATATTGTGATTCTAGTGCAGCTGTTAATTGTGATGAAGGTACAAATATAACTTATGGTAATTTCTATAAATGTGTTGGAGTAACTAATGAAATAGTTGCTGATAACTATATGGTTAGTCCTAGGAATTATATTTATATCATTGATAATGACAATGTTAGACGTAAAGTAGATTATTGGTATTTTGATAATTACTGCTCTAGACTTGATGATGGAGATTATGTATTTATTACAAATGATTTATTTTATAGTGAAAAAGTTGATGGTAAAGAAGAAAAGAAGTTAGTTCTTAAAAAAGATCAGATAGTACTTGTTATTAATTCTATAGAAAAAGATGGTAAATTTAGTATACATGATGGTGAAAATGAGTGGCAAGTACCTAAGAATTCTATTAGGAAACTTACTTATAATGATGAATGGGTAGATAATAATCATGTTATTATAGCTAATCTTGAACTTAACTATACTAAGAATAAAGATAAGAAACCTGAGACTAAAACTAATAATAAGGAAGAAGATAAGGATGAGGATGATAATACTGATAATTATTTTCATGTAGATGCTGAGATATTAATACAAAATGATTTTTCTTATCTTAGAGAACAATTAGATGAAATAATTAGTAATTATTATTCTGTACCTTCTGTTAAAATACTAGATAATGTTAGAGAGTTATTAGCTCATGTTGAGAATTGTATAGATGAATATACAGAAATAGCTTTAGAACAAGGTGTAGTATTATATGAAGTTGATATGAAAGAAAATAGTAAACAAGAAAAAATATTAGATTAATATGAAAGAAATAAAAGATATATTTGGTGTTGTTACTAGTGATTATGTTACTATAGGTAAATATAAAATTGATAAAAACAATCCTGATCTTAGTCTTGATTATTTTAATAAGAATGTTTATTGTCATCCTGATTTTTCTGCTGCTATATTTTGTGAGTTTGATGAAATGGGTAATCTTAAGGGAGATGGTAAAAAAGTGTATACTAATGAAAAACATTTTTATGATTATTTTCCTCAAATTTTTTGTCAAAGAATATATAAAAATGGTCAAATGGAATTATGTCATGTTGGTATACCATTTGAGTTTATTCCTATGGAACTGTTTAAAGAATGTATTTATGATGGTATTTATTATCATAAAGATCTTATATCAACAGCACCTAAAAAACACTTAAGATATAGACAGATAAATGCTATTAAAAAATTACATGATTGTAATAGTATTAAGGATGAACTTAAATATGGTATTAAATCTAGTACTTATTTACTTACTGAAGGTAAAAGATATACTTTTGGTGCAGAGATAGAAACTAGTAATGGTTTATTACCATATTATCTTGATAAAGACCTTAATTATGAGGCTGTTCATGATGGTAGTCTTAGGGATGAGAATGGCAATGTTAATGGTGGTGAGTATGTTACTGGTGTACTAATAGGTGATAGTGGCTTTTTACAGCTTAAAAGGCTTTGTAATGAGCTTAATAAGCGTTGTCTTGTTAATTCTAAGTGTGGTGTTCATGTTCATATAGGTGGTGTAAACTTTAATAAAGAGTTTATTGTACATTTATATAAATTATGTCAAGACATTGAAGAAGAACTATTTGCTATGTTACCTGTTAGTCGTAGGAATAATGAGTATTGTAAACCACTCAAAAAGTTTAATTTTAAAACTCTTAAAACTAAGGATCGTTTAGATTATCAAATGGCTATAGATGCTATATATTCAGATTTATTTTGTTATATAGCTCATTCTCAGCAAGCTGATCCAGCTAGGTCTAATAAAAAGACCCAACATCCATTAGGTAATAAGTGTGGTTACAATCATTCTACTGCTAGATATTGCTGGCTTAACCTAGTACCAGCTATGTTTGATACTAGGGGTAATGGTAAATATACTGTAGAAATTAGGAATCATAGTGGTACTACATCTTATACTAAGATTAAGAACTGGATACTAATTACTATGGGTATTATGTCATTTGCTGAAAATGAACAAGAATTTATTAGGTATAACAAAGTATGTTTATCCGATGTAATACAAGCAGCTTTTCCTAAAAAAGCATTATTACTTATGAAGTATATACATGAAAGAACAAATAAGTTTACTGTAAATTCTGTTGATCAAGAATATATGGATTATACAGAGAGTGAAGTTAGTAGTCAATTAACATTAACAACAATATAAAATGTGTGTAATAAGTGTTTTACCTAAGGGTAAAGAAAAAAATGGTAAAGTAGTTGAAGATTTTATTAGTAGTGGCTATCAGTCTAATACACAAGGCTCTGGCTTTATGTGGAAGAAAGCTAATAGTAATAGAGTTGGTGTTAGCAAAGGTTATTTTAACCTTGAACAATTACTTAAATCATATAAAAAGATGAAGTTTACAATAGATGATGAAGTTGTAGTTCATCATAGAATTGGTACTTCTGGTAATAAGGATGCAGCTAATACCCATCCTTTTTATCTTCATGAAGATATAACTATTTGTACTAAAACAGAAAGTTTAGAAAACTTAATAGCTGTATGTCACAATGGTGTATTTAGTAGTAGTAAAATTACTAAGTATATGACTAGTGGTTATTCAGATACTGTAGCATTTGCTAATAAGTATATGACTCAACCAGGTCTAATAGAATTACTAATACATAATTCTAAAACATTTGAGACAGTAACTAGTGATTTTGTAGATGGTGATAAATTATGTTTTTTATTCCCTGATAGGGATTTATTAATGATTGGTAATTACATTGAAGATGATGGGTATTATCATAGTAATATGGGTTATAAACGCTATACACAAAATGTGGGTGGTGTAGAATATCCTACATATAACTATGGATATAGCTCATATAATAATTATAACTATGGGAGACAGCTTAACTTATATGATGATAATTATTACAAGAGTAGGAACAAAACTTCTACTAAAACTATTACTAATAGTTGTACGCCTTGTAGTAAACATAGTGTTGATCCTAATGAAATTAATGATTTATTTGAAGAGTCATTTGATGGACTTGATTATAAAAGCTATAATTTGGATGGAGATTATCTTATTATCAATAAGTATAATTATAAGAATTTTTGGTTAACACCAAAGAAAAAAGCTAATGTAGCAAGTCATGAAAATGGTGATTTATTTCAAATAACTGAGTTTGAATCAAATGGTACTAGTATAAATGCATCACCTCTTACTATTCTTCAGTCTAAAGATAATCCTAACAGATGTTATGGTTATAAATTATCGTTTATACAAGATAATTTTAACTTTATTCCTAAGAAAGTATTTGTAGATGTGTATAGAGATTTCTTATATTTGTACTTTGCTTATACAAAGATATCCAATAAGAAGTTAAAATCACTTCATACTAAATTAAGCGATGATTCATCAAAACCAGAATTATCAATTTTAAATATTGATGGTTTATCAATATACAAATTAGCTTGGTTAGAATTATACAATCAAAATTGTTTTAAGTTAAGTGATTTGTATACAATGATTCCTCAAGAAACTGATGGATCAGGTGATGATCCTGAACAAACTATAGATGATGTGTTAAATAAGTTCAGTGATAATGTGTGTTATAAAAATTAATCAATGCGTTAATCAACGCATACTATAGGATAATGATAGTGAGAATTGAGTAACCGCAACACGGTCAAGTTAAACTTATAATATCACCTACTAATGGTTAATTCCTGATGTATGTTGAATAAGTGGTACGTCATCCCGTACGCTAAACAAACTTAATTTAATATCTATAAATCACTATAGTATAGGGGTGGGAAATGGCAGGCTCACCCCTTTTAAAGCTAATTAATCAACTATGAATAATAATGAACAAGATGAATTATTTTGTATATTAGATACAGAATACACGTTTAATGGTTTATCAAATGATGCTAATGAAATTAAGCAAATTATTTTAACCAAGTATGGTATTGATGCAGACATTCAGCAAATTGAGTTATGGCTTGAGCCAACATTAAATGAATTAATTGAAGATAAGATAATTTTAAGTCGTACTTTAGGAATATGGTACTGATTTTAATCTTAAAAATGTAAAATGTTGAATGATGAAATTAGGGTAAGTATGAGTTTATTATATAAACATAACCTTACTCTTGAGGGTTTTCTTATCCTTGTGTGCCTTCATAACAATGATCCTAGACCTCTTGAAAAGTATGTAATTAATTGCAGGGTAATTCCTTCATCCATCCTTAAGTCTCTTATTGATAAAGGCTATATTGTAATATCAGACAGCGCTGATGTTAACAAACTTACCTTTAAACAAATGGCACTTACTGAAAAGGGAAGTGAGTTATTTCCTAGCACTAAATTTACTGAACTTTTCAAGCAGTTTAAGGATCTTTATCCTAAAAAGGTTGTCACCAGATTTGGTGAAGTTAGGAGGTTACACTTGGATATGAAAAGAGCTGAAAGATTATATGAGTCTTTAATAGTATCTGGTGGTAAATGTGATATTGATTTACATAATAATATTATATTTGCTACAAAGAAGATGTTAGAAGAAAAGCAATCTAGTCCTGATGGACTTAAGTTTTTACAGAATATTGCTACCTATCTACACCAAAAGAACTATGAAGCTTATATGATAGATGATAGTAATGAGGTAGATAAAACAAATATAACTAATATTGATGCTGTATAATGGAGTTTATAGACAGAATTAAAGAAGGCCTAGATGGCAAATATAGTGGTCTATCAAATGGCCTTAACAGGATTAATAAGTATATATTTGGTGTCCAACGGTCTTGTTATACATTACTTGGTGGTTTATCAGGTAGTGCTAAAACAACCCTAATGGATTACATGTTAATTAGTGCTCTTGAGGATGCCGCTAATAAGGGTATACCAGTAAATGTATTTTACTACTCTTATGAGATTGATGAGGTATCAAAAAAAGCTAACTGGTTGTCAGTCTTAATATTTAAAAAGCATGGGATAGTTATATCTCCAGAAACCATTAAAGGTTTAGGTGATTTTAGATTGACAGAAAGTGAGTTAGCACTAATTGAACAAGAGTTACCTTATTTAAACAACATGTTTAGCAAGATTAATTGGCGTTGGGAAGCACAAAATCCTACAGGTATGTACAAAGAATGGTGGGACCATATGTCTAAAAAAGGTAAATTTGTTGAAGAACCTTATATTGACGAGAATAATGTACAGAAAAATAGGATTGTTAAGTTTATACCACATAATCCAGATGAATATAACATAGTTGCTATAGATCATATTGCTTTATGCAAACTTGAGCGTGGATTTACTCTCAAGGAAAATCTAGATAAGCTTAGTGAGTATGCTATAAGAGTTAGGAATTTATTTGGTATGACTATGTTTTTCCTACAACAATTTAATCAAAGTTTAAATAGTGTTGAAAGGCAGAAATTTAAGGGTGTAGACATTAGCCCACAACAGTCTGATTATAAAGATAGCACAACTCCATACATTGATGCAGATGTAGTTATAGGTCTTATGAATGCCTATAAAATGGATATGGATAAGTGCTTAGGCTATGCTATTAATCTACCTGGTTCTACTTATAACCTCAAGGAGAATTTCAGGATGCTTAAAGTAGTCAAGAACAGGCTTAGTAAGGATAATGTTGCTATAGGTCTTTATTTTATGCCGGAAGCTGGTAGTTTTGCAGAATTACCACCAGTAGATCAAATGTCTAGTTATGCACTAGATGATTTAAGAAAAAATAGTACAACTAAATTGCTTCAATGACAGTAGTAGAAGGAATAGTTCTTCCTAAGAAGAAAGTGCCAGCAATCACAAGCAATCCAAAAAGACTAATTATTTATTCAAAGCCTAAGACTGGTAAAACCAGTGCATTAGCAGGTCTAGATAATTGTCTAATGTTGGATTTTGAGAAGGGTAGTGATTATGTTGAGGCGCTAAAAATCAAAATTAACAGTATCCAGGAACTAAAGCAAGTTGGTGAGCAAATCAAAGCAGAGGGTAAGCCTTATAAATATATAGCTGTAGATACAGTGACTGCTCTAGAAGATTTGGCTTTACCATTAGCAGCTAAGCTCTATCAAGCTACTCCTATGGGTAGAAGCTTTACTGGTGATAATGTACTAACTCTACCTAACGGTGGTGGTTATCTTTATCACAGACAAGCTATGGAGCAGCTATTAAATTATATTGATACTCTAGCAGATCATATAATACTTCTTGGTCACCTAAAAGATAGACTTATTTCTACACCAGATGGTAAAGAAGTAAGTGCATCTGAGATTGATCTTATAGGTAAAGTAAAAAATATCATTTGTGCTAAAGCAGATGCTATTGGTTTACTTACTAGGAAAGACAATCAATGTATCATTAATTTCAAAACTAGTGATACAATAACCTGTGGTGCAAGACCTAATCACTTAAAAAATCAGGAAATAGTACTTTCTGAAGAAGTGAATGGTAAGCTTGTTACCTATTGGGATAAGATATATGTTGATTAATAAAATAAGTTAAATAGTTAAAAAATAAGTATATGAGTTTTTCATTAAATGACGCAGAAGATAATAAAGTAAGTAAGCCACGTGATCCTAATACATCATACAATGCACCTGGTATTTATGATAATGTAGTAATTACTGACATTAAGGTAGATACTACTCCAGGTAGGAATCATTATATTGTACCTCTTACTAAGAGTCCAGAAGGTCTTGGTAGAAGTCGTAAAATGTATCTTAATACTGATGTTAAGGAAGGTAAGACTACTTCAGCATGGAAGATTACTGCACGTCAGATTGTAGAGATTATTAAAGCAAGTAATAACTGGGATGATACTCAGGCTAAGAACTCTTTGGGTAATCTTAATTTATCTGCTGATGGAGTAAATATTAACGCTGAAGAATTAGCTGCTAAGTTATCTGCAGTTATTGTTGGTAAACCATTTAGAGCAGTATTTCATGGTGAGCAACGTACTAACGCTGAAGGTGTTACACGTGTTTACACTGAAATGATGTATGTAGAAAGCATGAATGTTCCTAAGGCTGAGTCTAAACTTAAGTTTGATCCAGCTATTCATGTTAAGACTGTTAGCGTAAATACCACTACTGCTACAGCTACTACTGGTGATTTACCATTCTAATTAATCTATTAATCAATTATGGTCATTAAAAGTCTTTTATGCAGACTTAATGATACTGGGTGGGGTGCATAAAGCCCCACCTATTTTAGATTAATTTAGATAAACCAGGTATGTATAGTTTGTTTGATGCTGAAGAAATAACAACATTAACTAAGGAAGATATCCTTAACAGAGTTACTGAGGAGACTATATGGCGTAGGTATTGTCCTAATTTTATTTATATAGGTAAGTCTTTCTTAAGTGAACTCTATAAGGATAATAATCCTGGTTGCTATATCTTTTATAAAGATGGTAGGTTAATATATAAGGATCATGGTACTGGTGAGTCCTATGATTGCTTTGCTTATGTTATGGCTAAGTATTTAGTTAGTTTTAGTGAGGCACTAAAGATTATAGCTTCAGACTTTAATATAAGCCCTATAAAGCATCATGTTAAGGACAAGGTAATATCACAAGGTTTTAATGAGATAATGCCTGTAAGAGGCTATAATAAGCCTAAAATAAGGATTATTAAGCAAGCTTATACTATAACTGATAAGGATTACTGGGGTCAATATTATATCAATCTTGACAAACTAATTGATTATGAGGTATATAGCCTTAAACAAGTAGTAATTGACAAGGATGGTGAGGTTTATAGTATTGATTATAAGGCAGATAATCCTATATATGGTTATGTATTTAAGTATGATAATAATGAGTACTATAAGATTTATAGACCATATAACAAGTCCAAATGGTTATTTACTGGTAACAGTAGATGTATTGAGGGATGGCATAAATTACCTAAAAAAGGTAAGCTATTAATAATAACTAAAAGTCTTAAGGATATAATGGTGTATAGCCTATTTGGTATACCTGCTATTAGTATGCCTAGTGAGACTGGTACTATAGCTGATGATACAATAAGTAAGCTTAAAAAAAGATTTAAGCATATACTTATTAATTTTGATAATGATGAAACAGGGTTAAACTCTGCTGATAGACTTTCAAAAAGATATGGTTTAGATCATTATGTAATACCAGATAGTAAAGATATAAGTGATTTTATTAAAGTTAATGGTATAGATAAAACAAATAATTTATTAAATGAATTAATAGGTGACAAAAGATCCAAAAATAATAATAAAGATTAGTTTTGAGATTACTGATAACTGGCAATTGGGTGATTTTAGGTCAGTTATTAAGATGCTACAAACTAATCCTAGTGAATATAATCCACTAGTAGATGAATTTGAGATGTATATTATTAGTAATAGTACAGATACTGTATATTACAGTGCAGTAGCTGCTAATGCTAATATAGATGTAAATCATAGATTCCAAGTAATGGGTGTAGATGCAAAACTACAAACTATTAGGGATAATAAAATTGATATACATCTTGATAATCTTAATCCTACTGTGGTTAGAGTAGAAAATGAAACTGATGCTTGGGGTATACTTGTAGATAGTAAAAGAGATTACTATAATGTAGAACCATTATATAGTAGATACATTAGAGATAGAGTATGGGCTATATTAAGAGAGCGTGGAATAATTAATAATGATGGTGAAAAGTGCTAAAGCTAAATTTAAAAAACGTACAAAGTTTAATGGTGATAATAAGAAAATTAAAAACGCCACTAAGCTTGAAATAGATGGTATAAAATTCAAAAGTAATTTGGAGGCTTATTGTTATAAGCATTTGAAAGAAGCTGATATAGATGACTTTCAATATGAGCAAATTAAGTTTGTATTACAAGAACCATTTACATTTAGCAATAGTTCTGTTGAATTGTATGAAAGAACAGTTGATGGTAAAAAGGTTAGAGACTTTGGTGAGGTTACTAGTAACATTAGAGCAATCACATATACTCCTGATTTTGTGATGATTAGACCTGATAAAACAGGTTATGTTATTGAGACTAAAGGTTTTAGGACTGATCAATTTACTTTGAAATGGAAAATGTTTAAAAACTATTTGGAAACTCATGGATATAAATTATCTTTGTATGCACCAAATAATCAGAACAATGTCAATAGATGTATACAATCAATTAAATCAAGATATTATTTATAATATGAGTTACTATAAAGTAGAACCTTGGGTTCTTAAAGATGCAGTAGATAACCTTGATAAGGCTGTTGCTGCACTAGATAAAGTGGGTAAAGGTAAATCTGTGTTATCACATAGATGTAAAAAAATAAGCAAATTAATAAGGGAAAACTATCCTGCAGTCAATGATACTGAACATACAAAAACCAAACGATAGTTTAAATGTTGCTATCTTTGATGCAGATGGAATACCATTTGTAACATGCTTTAATAAAAAGGATGAAATACCTAAGAGTGTATATGATTGTATAGAGTTAACTAATAACTATATAAATAATATAATTAATCTTGTAGGAGCAGATAAATATATCTTGTGTCTTACTAAAGGTAAATGTAATTATAGATTACAATATAATCCTGATTATAAAGCAAATAGAAAATCTGCTATTACAATTCCTTATAGCAGAACTATTAAGCAATTCTTAATTGATGAATGGGGAGCTATATCAATGGATGATTATGAAGCTGATGATATAGTTCTTAGTCTTAATAGGCAAATACCTAATAGTTTTATTATAAGTCCTGATAAAGATTTACTTAAAACTAGTGGGTATAGATTTAACCCTAAAACATTAGAATGGGTACATACTAGTAATTATGATGAAAGAATAGCATTCTGGAGTAGTATGATTACTGGTGATGCTACTGATGGTGTACCAGGTATTAAAGGTAAAGGTCCTAAGTATGCACAAACTATACTTGAGACATATAATGAACAAGAATTACCATATATTATACTTAGGGAATATACTAATGTTTATGGTGAACAAGAAGGTATAAGCTTATACTATAGTTATTATAAGAGTCTTAAGATTCTTGATAACTTAACTGTTCAATATGATTTAAAAGAAGTAAAAAGGAATGAGCTTGATGAACTAAAATTGTGAGCTATAGAATTGAGTATCTAAAAAGAAATCATTGGGATAACAATGGTAAGAGGATAAAGTTTACTGATAGTTCAATATATTTACTACCAATGGTAGGATTAAGTATATTTGATTTTGATGATAAACTTATAAATGTGCATGTAAAACATGCTGAATCTCCTAGTCTAGTTATTATTTGTAAGAATCATCTTAATGATGATAACTTAGCAATAATCATTAATAAACTAGTAGCACATAGAGAATATGTAAATACTTGGACAGATGATGATGATAGGGAGATATGTATTGAAATGAAGATTCCCCAAAGATTAGTTAAAAATTATCATAAGTTTATAGATGGTAAATACTCAAAGTTTGATGAAAAATATAAAGATAAGTTAATTAGTATATACAATAGAGAAGTAATAGTGGATAACAGAAAGCTTACTGTATATTCAGTATTATATCCTCAAGAGTTTAAGCGTAAACAAATAGCTGAATGGTTAGGTGTAGATTGGAAATTAATTGATGAGGTTAAAGATATACCTACATTTAATTATGAAATTTATAGAACAATAGATCAACTAAAGCTATTAGATAAAAACAATGGTTTGATTGAAATTAAACAAGAATAAAATGATTACTGCCATAGATTATAATAACTATAGGAAGGGTGTTGTAAGACACCTTTCTTTTAGGTACGGTGTAGACAATTATACTGCTGAGGATATATTCCAGGATAGTTATGAGAGCTTTGCCAAGTCATTAAATAAAATTAATGATGGAGGTTTTGACAATGCTCAATTATACAGCTGGGTTAAAGCTATAGCTAGGAATACATATTTAAGACAATTCAGTCCTAATAATAGGAGTAAATCAAAGTATAAAGATAAATTTGTAACATTTGCTGATTTAGATTTTATTTTATCAGAAATGGATGAAGATGGAATAGAAGATGCTAAAAGTTTACAAGAATTTGAGAATGGTCATTATGTTAAACCTGATACAGACTTAATAGAGCAAGATTTTATGAATGTAATAAATACATTACCTACTAATCATAAAGATCTTTATTTAGCTTATATAGCTGGTTACAGCATGGATGAAATATCTAGAATGTATCATGTTAGCTATGGTGTACTTGCAGTAACTATTAATCGTATAAAAAAGAAAATTAAGAAATATTTAACTAAAGAAGGATTATATAATGAGTGATAAACTTGATAAAAGAACATTTGAAAGTGGTGCTCAAAGGGACAGCAATGAGGGGAAGATAAGACCAGATCTTATTTCTCCTTATATGCTGAAAGCTCTTGGTAAGGTACTTGCTGATGG
>Ga0129333_10001308_pt1 | contig 22360 bp, 52 predicted proteins | sample CPB6_08_DNA_FD_94474 | JGI IMG/M metagenome (GOLD analysis project Ga0129333, IMG submission 94474) | Freshwater to marine salinity gradient microbial communities from Chesapeake Bay, USA - CPBay_Sum_0.6_0.8_DNA | ecosystem: Environmental > Aquatic > Marine > Coastal | place: USA: Chesapeake...
ACCTTTATGGAGCTCTCTAACGTTTCAAAAAAGATTCTAACGTTGGAAGAAAACCTTTATTCTTTCCACTAATCCTCTCCCGACCTGGTAGTGTTGTGTTTGTCGGGGAACGGCCCCGACCGAAACGAAAGGTAAGACAATGAGCAAGGGAAACGAAGAGTTTGAGATTGTGGACCCGACCACCATTGAGTTCGTCAAGCGTGGGCGCAAGGCCTCGCTGAATCCGAATCTCATTCAGGCTCTCAAGGCCTTGAGCAAGGGACAGACCATCGCACTCAAGGGACTCCAGCAGAATCCCGACAGCGAGACCTACAAGAACGACAAGAGCCGAATCTCTTCCCAGATTCGTTCGGCCTGCGAGTCGGCTGGTCACAAGAAGTACCGCATCAACTGGACTGCTCAGGGAATCCCCTGCGTCACAGTCTGAGCGGTCTAGCGTTAGGGCGACCGGCACTCCCCCTGCCGGTCGCCCTTTCGTTAGAGCGAAATTCTAACGTTAGAACAATCCTAACGTTAGACGGACGGGCGTAACGTTATGCCATTGCTAACGTTACGCCCGCTCTAACGTTAGCCCCTGGAAGATCCAATTGAATACACAATTCTAACGTTAGACAGCCTTTATGGTCAGCTCTAACGTTTCAAAATATTTCTCTAACGATAAAGAAAACTGGCTTAGGATTTCGGGAAGGGTGGGAATAGGTGGTAGTGTTCTTGGTGTGAGGGAAACGGAAGTACCTCACGAAGGAGAAGGTAACAATGTCCACCAAGCCGAACAGTGGAGGCGATGACTTCGAGATCGTCGATCCTTCGAAGATCGAATTCGTTCGCCGTGGTCGCAAGACCAACCTAGACCCGAAGGTTCTGAACGCCGTGAAGGGTCTCGCCAAGGGTCAGACTTTGGCCATCCGCATGTTGGCCGTCGATCCAGCCTCGCCCGACTTCCGGAATGAGAAGGCGAAGGTCTCCGCCCAGATCCGCAAGGCTTGCGAGAACGCCGGGCACAAGAAGCACCGGATCAACTGGACGGCGCAAGGTGTCCCCTGCGTGACCGTCTGATCGGTCTAGCGTTAGGGCGGGGCTTCGGCCCCGCCCTTTGCTTTGGCAGATTCTCTAACGTTAGAGCATTCCTAACGTTAGACGGGGCGGGTGTAACGTTAGAATCGCTCTAACGTTACACCCGCACTAACGTTAGACGATACCATACACTATTTAGTATGTATTTTTAAACATTATGTACAACTTTATTTCGGACACATAATCTATTTCTAACGTTAGACAATCTTTATGCGGCTCTAACGTTAGACAGGAATTAGATAAAAGAAAAGACCCGCCTTTCGGCGGGCCTCTCCTTAGAGTCAGACTTAGGGATTAGGTCAGGAAACGACCGTGACAAAAGGAACGCCTTGTGCGTTCCAATTGATGGAAATTTTCTTCACCTTTGCAGCAACACTCGCTGCACGAATTTGTGAGGAAATGCGGGCCTTATCCTTGGCGAAAGTGTCCGACTTAGGATCAGCCTTAAAGTCGTCCTTTTTGATCGCCATTGTCTGGCCCTTTGAGAGGGTCGAAAGGCGGGCGACAAGTTCAGGATTTACCTGAGCCTTTCGACCACGCTTTACGAACTCAATTTCTGACGGATTGACGATCTCGAAATCGTCGTCTTTTGATGCGGGCATTGTCTGTTCCTTTGTGTTGGTAATTGTGTTGGTAATTATGTGAGTTGTCTGACTCATCAAATGCGAGTTTAGCACAAGAAAGAAATTGTTGGCTAATCGTGGATAAAGATGGATTATTGCAGCTGCAATAAGTGAGCTCCCTGGCCGGCATGATTTTTCTATCGTTAGAGCTAACCCCAACCTTATTCGTTTTCTAACGTTAGAGCTAACCAAAACTTTATGGCTAACGTTAGAGATGGGCGGGTGTCTAACGTTAGATTTTCTAACGTTAGACACCCGCAGTTCTAACGTTAGAATCCTAATAAAAATTTAATACAAATCCTAATCTAAATCTTTATCGGACTTTATGGGGGAGGATTTGGAAACGATTTACTCGCTTCCAATTCGACTCAGAACCCCTGGGCATTATGTACACCTAATCCTGGGAGGAATAAGAACACATAATTGACCCCCATTTAAACCAGAATTACGCCCATGTAATTTCGACAATTTAATCGACAATTAGACGCACTAAAATTCACACAATTTTAGGCATCCTATTACTACTAATACTAACACTAATATGATGTTACCTTTATGGGCGGCTATAACTGAAACAATTTCTAGCCGGCTTAGATAGATACCCTATTACCAAGGTGTCTATATGTATAGAGAGTATCCATATTCACCCAGGGTCCATTTTCTTAAGATTTCTTGCAATAATTCGATAATAATTGCACAATACAAGCAAATAATCCATGGAACACCCATCTTTTTAATGAAAAACATCTTTATTTTAACGCTCGTTAAAGCATGTTTACAAGCGTATGAAGGTTATCTGTGAGTAATCTTCCTATAAGGATAATGTACTTCTACTATCTCGTACTCTTGATCCTTCCATTCTGATTCGTCGTATCCATGTACAACAATAACCTCTTCTAATAACCCCCAGTCTTTTCTTTCCAGTATTTCCCATAACATTTCTGTTTGCTGTAAGGACAATGGTTGCATCTTCTATCCTCTACTCTGGGTATATAACAATATCTTCTGATCCGCCAGGTATCTCATTTCCTCCGCTTTAGGGCTATTGGGATCCTCAAACTCTAGATCATGTAGTCTGAATCTATGCCATAACATAAATCCATTCCCCGCCGTTTGGTAATGAAACTCCAAATGCCCCGAATTAGTAGCAGGAGAATAATTAATCGTGACCAGGTATTGATTAACCTTACTCCGGATGTCAGTCCTGATCATCTCATAAATCCATGTCATTGTATGAAACCGGCCTGAGGCATCCATGTATTGCCTATCTAAGGTATAAAGATCCTCATAAGTCAGGCGTAAAAGTTGATCTAAATCAATATTCATTCTTCCTCCATGGAGTCAATGGTATACCAAAGCTTTTGCTCTATATCCACAATATTGTCTTCCTCATCCAACCAAATGTCCTCGTCATCGTCATAATAATAGCCTGAGTCTAAAGCCCACCCCTCAACCGACTCATACCCGGAGTCTTCCAAATACTCAGCCATGCGCTTTTCCTCTTCCGACATCTTATTTGCCTTGAAGTCCACTTTGATGACATTTGCCTCTACCCTTTCGATCTTCAACTTCCTTCTCCTTCCGCTTTTCTTAGTCATATTTTTCGCCACCCTCGGCCCAATCCTGGACCCATCTGGTATCACAATCAAGACACTCAATCTCAATCCAATATGGGTCAATACCGGACTGGGAAGCATCATCCAAAAGGACAACATCTCTCCTGGTACAGTCTTCACAAAACATCAGGCAAAGCCCTCCTCAATGTCGGTTAACTGGAATACCTCAATCCAAACCTTATTACAGCCCCGACACTGGCATTTCTGACTGATTATATCCAGTTCATAATCCCTGTCCAGGGCTACAATATCCTTATGATCACAATAAGGGCAATTATAAGGATGCTTCACATACTTAGCGATGGCTTCAGGGGTAAGCATTAGTCCTCCTCTTTCTCATAATCAAGGATCTTGAAATCCCATGCTCCTTCATTGACCCATCTTTCAAACTCAGCCATATTCTCAGCGTAGGCATAAATTGCATTCTCATCAAACTTTCTGAGCTTTTCCGATACAGGATCAGCAAAGTTAACCTCAGGAGGATTTACGCAGATAAATGATTCAAAGGTAGAAATTACCTGGCCATAATCTGTTTGGCCAATAACACACCAAATGAGATCAAAAACCCCCTCGTCAAAGGTTTTTTGTGTTACTTTAGGCTTCACGATATTCATGGTATTCATCCTCATCTTCTGGGTAATTATTCCAAAGTACTTCAATATCAACCGTAGCTAATTTCTTAATGCTGAAACCGTAGTAATCATTCAAGAAATCATCGGCCTGGTCGATTATTAAAGATTCTGCTTGATCAAGGTCAAAGTATTCATGAGTGACTAACCAAGCATCGTGATATACAGCCATATGTTCACAAATGAATTGGACTCCGGCACTGTATTCGTATTCTCTAGTCATTTCTAAACCCCGCTGAAACTATGACAAGAATTGACAAAATGATAAAAACATGCACTATGTATGACATTGCACTCCAATGAATTTTAATTCATTTATCATTAGGATAATTATACCTATAGCTTAGGTGTATTCATGTCGATATGATCATGCGGCAGGCCAGCAATAAAACCAGGCGAATCAGGATCATTTGCGCAAACAACGTCACACAAATATTTCTCTCCGTTAGTCAAACTAAATTCGATAACAGGAAATACATCCATTGCTGCGTCATCAGTCACACCAATAAAAACCTTAGAAACAGTAGCACCTTGAAGAGGTTTAAAATACTCTGCAAGCCACCCATAATTCGTTCTAACGTGTTCTAATTCCATATCCGTAAAAGAGTACCGATGTTCCATTTATTCTCCTTGCTTAGGGTTTGAGAGTCCGAACATAAAACCAGGCCCATTGCCTTCCGGATCCTGGGACAATTGAAGAACACGGCTTTCGCCATTCTTCAAAGTTACAAAAAATGTAGGCCAGAAGTCAACGCCATAGCCATTGTCTTCTACAACCATCTGGAAACTATCAATTGTAGCCCCGATTAACTCGGAGTAATATTTCGAGTAGTATTCCTTTTCTTGAACCTGATACTTTGACAATTGCATTTTATACCTCTTCCTGTTGGTCGGTTTTCATTTCATACATCATGTAACGCTGTGCTTGTAGAATAATATCGTCAAGATCACCATTAACCATATCTAGATGTTCTAGATCGTAGGTTTCCGGATGTACCATGTAGGCATCAAACCAAGGGAAAGAACCATCATGAATGGTATCCCTGGCTTTCTGCCAATCTGTATCGGTAAGAATGCCGGCTTCAATCAGATCATTACACGATCTAACTCTGACATCGTTATACCAAAAGTCCATTTCTCCATCACAGGAAATTTTTATAATCCTATTGTTGTATCCTATATAGAGAATAGGATTATGTGTATAACCCAAGCAATAAAATACATCACTCTTTGCTAGAGGGTCATACTGTTCTACCCAATCGAATTCAAAAAGATCTGTCGTGCTCAAAAGTGAACCTCATTTCCGTGAATGTCTGTGAAATTAATATTATCGATATCGGTAGTGTGACCCCAACCACACGACAGATCTTCAATAACCCAGTCAGAGATTAGGCTAATGACATCATGAGCGTTTGGAGTATCACCCCATACATCCTTATATGACTGCATGATTTCCCTTACATCGTAAGTAATCTTTCTTGTTGCTACGATGTATTCAGGTAATCCGTTTGGTAGAAGTTTAGTTGTTGCCATAAATCCTCTTCATCAATACATCAAACCCCATCCTTTGGGCATCCATATAGCAAGTCTCTCCATTAAATTCATTAACCCTCTTGCCGGCAATTACTAAATAACATTTCAAAGAATCAACTGGCTCGATGTCAATATCTTGGCCAACATTTTCATAATTATTATTCATGTCTATCCAATCTGAATCTGAATTTACATTCATCTCTGTGAATTTCACCAGGAGTAGCACCGCATTCAAAGCAGCATTCATCCCAATAATCTTCTCTACAAATTTGACATCTTGGACCGGTATACATAGCACCTGCTTCAATGTCATCGTCATCAATTGTTGTTAAACAATCAACGCACAGATATGATCTCAAAATCACTCCCAACTATATTTAGAGTAGTTCTGCAAGACATTCCCTTGTGCATGCGCTTTTACCATCCTTCTCGTAGGTGAATCCTTTGATAAATACCCGCCCACAAGCAGGGCAATTGAAAGGCTTATCGGGATTACCAAAATAAAGAACGGAAGAGCCAACAAGAGTATTAACTTTCTTTTCATGTGAAGACACCTTCGCTGGTTTTTTTGAAGCCATTACTAGTTTCCTTTCTGAATGGATGTTTCAATTTTATTGATTTCTTTAAGGACCATTTTTTCTTTGTGTTTAATCAACTCATTAAGATCATCAATTTGATTATTGCTTATGCTGTCAAATGCAGCTGCTTTAATAGAGTAAATGATGCCTTGAATATCTTCTGATTTTTGATAGAAGAAATTTTCGTAAACTTCGGATACTAATCTATCCAATAATAATGGCCAAATATATGGATTACATGTATCATGAATCCTTTGAAGCACCCTTAGCATTTTAATTGAATTGTCATCAATTAACCACTTTGGGTGACTGCTCTGAACCATCTCCTGAACGCCAGTTTCATCAATACCAAGATTTTCAAGAGTTCGATCATAATAGTCATCTTTTATAAGGCAACCAACAGCGCAAGAAAGACCATTGAATTGGCCCTCTTCAATTAACTCATTATAGTCCGGATCAAAGAAATCCTCAGTACGACCACGGTAAGCACATTCACCAGTACTAGACATTGCTTGCTCTTTTTGGGTAAGCAAATGCTTGACGATAATACACATGGCCTCTATGTCGGATTCGATGTTGTACTGAGCTAACTCTTCTAGAGTTGACATTTACTGTTCTCCTTCTTTAAAATTAAGTTTAATTATTTCCTCAAACGCTTTCCTGCTATTACTATCTAATGACATTGATCTATACGTTGTAAACGCTGTCTCAAACTGTTCCATGATTTCAGGGTCAACACTTCTCGGATCCTCCATGAATTCCATGTACTCTTTTAATTCCTCCTCTGTCATTTTCGTCATCTCCCGATACTCAGCGATGTATGTACCGATAAGCATTGCTGTTGCTAAATCATCTGTGCTCAAACCGGTTTCAATTTGAACCCGTTCATTAGCAGAAATAAAAGCACTCGGTAGAACTTCAAATAGGTTATCTGAGTTGGACTCCATTATATGCTGCTTAATTAATTCTGTTCTGCGCTCGAACAGCCATAAGAATTTAAAAGCATGCATTGTTCCTGGTTTAAAATCATCAGTTGTATACATTTTTCTCCTTTAGATAATAGAAACAGACACTGTGTTTGATGGAAACATCATACACTACAATCAAGCAACGCAAGCCGATATTCAATTTCCTGGTTGATGATGGTATTAATAGCGGTATTAATATGCAGTATATGAAATCAAACACAATGTCTGTTTCAGCGCTTTCAGTAGGACTCGAACCTACAACCTACGGATTAGAAGTCCGTTGCTCTATCCATTGAGCTATGAAAGCATACCTAGTATTTAATAGTGTTTCATGATACACTACACCCGGTACGTTTTAGGATCTCCCTAAACACCATGCTATTAAATACTAGAAAAGCAGTTTTACAACTTGCTCAGGTTGTTTGTTTTACGGCAGGGGATGCCCAAATATTCCCGAATAGAGATATATAGTCTATTCTTGACCCCATGAACAAAGTGACCCAGGTAGGACTCGAACCTACAACCAATAGATTAAAAGTCTACTGCTCTACCATTGAGCTACTGAGTCAAATTGAGATAGACGAAAGTTCTTGCCCGCAATGAAGCCAACGGATTAACAAGTTATATCCTCAAACCAAAATATACACTTGCAGAACTTTCTTCACCCACAAAGGTAAGGGCTAGTCTATCTCAAATCTTAAGGTTAGTTACAAGGCGTAGCCCAAGGACCACGCCAACCACAACCATGCTTTTCTTCGCCATATAACCATATGGCTAAGCCAGCACGGAGGTTTATCTCAGGATTAAAGAGATCATCACAAGTATTTAAGATGCCTCTATCTTGTAACCAACCTTTCTGAGACCACTTACTCGGTCTACACCAATAACCATTAACTTGCATTAATCCTCTGCTACCACTTGAAGGATCAGTCTTGTTATGACTATCGACATTACACCTACTTTCTCTGTACAAAACATACGAAAGAGTTTTCCACTCGCTTTCAGGCCAGCCAATTGCAACAGCTAAATCATGCCATTGGCCACATCGACCATACTTAGCGATATCTTGCTTCTTCTTCTCTTCTTTCAAGAAGAGATCAAACGCAACCCAATCAATACCAGCAAGGGGAGAAATAGTTGTGGTAGTTGTATTAACAATTTCTTCCTGAGCAAGCCTATCGGCGCTTTCCTGCTGTACATTTTGAATTGTCGCTTGCCTTACTTTAACTTCATCATCAATTGTATTTTCTACTACAATTGGTCCTGCTACTAGTGCGCCTATACTAAGCGCAACAATTAAACTTAAAATTTTCATATTTGCTCCTTAAGTAGTGTGTCTAAACGAAAACCGTTTCGGCATCGCTATTTCAGTAGCAAAACGAAATTGCCTACAAACAAATCGCTTTACTATTAGGTAATGTCTATATGAACCACCTCCAAACTTGCATCTATCCATTATATCATTATTAACATAATGAGTACCCCTGCGTGGAATTGAACCACGTTAAACACTTTATAAGAGTGTTGTCCTAACCAGTAGACGACAGGGGCATAGGCCGAATTACTTTTCTAATTCGGTCTTAATGATGGATGTGATCAGTGATGTTAAAATAATCACAGACGCACCAGCAATACAATCCCAATATTCCAAATCAAATGCCCTGGCACGACCAGTGTATTCATTGAAATTAGTTGGGGCAAATGCGTTCACAGCGAAAAAGATACCAGATCCAAGCGCAAAGATCAACGCTAAGATAAGAAAAGCTTTCTTCGCTAAGTCCACAAATTCCTTACTTGCTGATGTATTCATTCATAGCCTCCTTAACTAAACCGCCATACACAAACTTGTTGAGCAGCATATGACCCTTTAAATTGTATTTTTCTTTGGCATCAAGATACTTGATGAAATGCTTGTAATCATACTCTTGATTACTAGCAATTAGATCAGCAATTTCTTTGATGACTAAAGATCTTGTTTGTTCATTCATTTCATTGTGCATTTTGATTCCTTAATCTACATAACTAGGGACATACGAACGCACAGTAACTACATTAAGTTCATCCGCAGGGGGATAAGCAACAGTTACTGTTGGAATTAACTGATGGACAGTCTTTGTTCTTTGATTCAAAGTAATAATCCATCTTTGATCTTCGTACTCAAGTTCATCACAATTATGATCGACAACCATTGCTTCACAGAATGGGCCAAGAGTAACAAAGAATATTTCATGCTGACCCCACTTATCACTGTAAGTGAGGTAGTACTCAATCTTCTCATCATCTTCAGACACAACATTCATGTCGAAACCCAGCATATTCCCAAAGATATCCTCAAGAGTTTCGACTGTCTTATCGTAATCCTCTGGACACCAGGCAAACCACTTTCCATTCATTCCACCACCACGCTTCAAACTATCATCACTATTCAAAGCCTTGATTGCTTCAATAGCAGGCTGAATTTGATTTTTCTTGATTGTGAAATTACCTCTGATATAGATATATGTTCCCATAGTAACCTTTCTGTTTGATGTTTAATAGTGGGCGTAATGGGACTCGAACCCATACTTTGAAGATTTTAAGTCTTCTGCCTCTGCCATTGGGCTACACGCCCCGATTATTATTTACCAGATACTGATTTTCTCAGTAGAACAGCAAATACATCAAGTTTATCCTGCTCTGGCATATTTCGGTAATACTCAATAGCAGACATAAACACCTGATTAGCGAACTCTTTGTCAGTTCTGTGTTTTCTCAATGTGGTCACTAAATGTTCCACCCATTTAGAAGAAAAAGCCAGACCAGGATCGTCAGCATTTTCTGCCGCATTTCGTATCTGCTTAAACTTCCTCTCTATACGCCTAGATATCATTTAATAGTACCACCTTTTCATATCTGTAATTCTTGAGACCTTTATTGATAGCAGAACCAACAGAGGACTGCGAGAGAACATTTAGAATAGTTCCAAAGTGAACATCATAATACTTGTACACATCACCAGTTGTGTATTCAACAAGCAATGTTCCCATGATTGATGAGTGATTTACAAACTCGCTATTATCTCTATCAGCAAAGAAAGTAATACCATGAATGTTGCTTGATTTGACCTCATCAAGATCAAGTCTAATCTGTGTCAATGTCATCCTCGATTCTAATGTCGATTTCAGGTTCTAGTTCTGTTAACTTACTCATTGATTCATAATTAAATGAATCATCTGGCGTAATGCCAGATTTAATCATATCGTTATGATAACCATGATTCTTTGTTACTTCACGATATGTAGCAGAGTATGGATTGTAGAAGTATTCCTTAAAAGGACCAACAACATCCTCGCCTGTTGTATATTCAAAAACTCTAGCATACCAGTTATCTGGTTTAAAGCCATGCTGTCTTTGACAAATACGGCTAGCCTTACTCATTACCTCTTGCACAGATGAAACATCATCCACACGAATAGGTATTCTGTACTCAACTACGAAGTAACCGTCAAATTTAGGCATATTAGATAAACAACGCTATCAGGGCAATCATTCCCCATAGAAACAAGCATATCAGAAAAATTGGTAACATTGCTGCAAAAGTAGTAGCTAATGCCAAACCACCAGCAACATAAATTAATCTATACATCTGCGAGGCTCACATTCTTTACATTGGTTAGAAATGGAATTGTAAGACAATCTGCGTCTTCACTAATCACAAGATTGCCTGACTCTGTGACGAATTCAATATCGCTGTTACAAATCATAATCTTGCTACCGACTTGAATTACAGAAAAATCAGGAGATTTAGTGATTGTAAATGTCATCCTTTTGCCGATCAATGGCAACTTTGACATAGGGAATACTAGCACATCGTCACGGAGTTCATAGAACTTTTCGCTGTAGAATTTCATCATTAGTGATGCGATATGTCGATCTGCTACATCTCTAAACTGTCTATAATCAGCATCAGACCAGCCAGTATTAAAATGATCATACTCATGAATAATAGTTGCCAAAATTGACTCAACAGGATCTGTGGAATGTTCCTTATTGATAAAGATCATGCGCTCTTCAATAGGCTTTGAGGTGCCAATGGTAATACCAAGATTCTTGTCCATATCCGATTGGAATATCCCGATCCTATGTGAATCAACAAGTTTGCGAATTTCAGGAATATGAAATGCGGCAATTTCAATAGCCTTAGACACATTTGGATACCCCAACAAATTGAAGTCAGAATCGATGTTCCAATCCTCACCAAGAATTTCCTCATATGTCCTTACTTCTGCGCTCTTCAAAAGAGCATACAAAGTATCACTAGCAATGAAAACAGGTTTGTAACCACGAAGTTTAATGGAATCAACAACTCCATACTGCCTGCCTAGTTCATTGTAAATAGCGCAATTCTCTCCATATACAATAACAAAAGCATCAAACCACGCCATGTTAGTTTCGACATACTTCAAAGTTGATTCCATCAACTTCAAGAATTCAAAAACTTCGCTATCATTCTTTACATGATTAAGAATCCGAGTGCAAATCTCAATGTCACAAAGATCAGGTAGTTTGCTAGTAATTTGATACTCAACTTCCCATGAAGAGGCAAGTGTGCGTTCTTCGTTGAGCCTTACATTATCAATATTATAGTCAAAGATCGATTTGTACCGATCTGTTTCAAACACGAGTACATTGTGACTATAGATTCTGAATTTGTGATCAACCTTTTCAAGGAAATCTACACCACCATCTGAATAGACGACAGGTCTATCTACACAGAAATACTTATTGAAGTTGTTGTGAATCTCCATCAATTCAGGTGCTGCTGTAATAAATACAGAAAACTCACCATCGACAGGATCGATAGCACATTCATCGACAATATCAATGGTCCAATTGGAATCCTTTGACTCATCAAGAGCGTTTGCTACTGCTTCACGGTAGATTTGAAAAGGAGTAATCCACGACAAACTACCAGCATCAACAGTAAATGAAGATGACTTCTGATAATCACCATAGTCATACACGATACATTCAATACCATCTTCGATATCTTTTGTATACTTCATCTTGTACTGACCACGCTGGTCATTACCTGTAAACCACCATTCCCAACCATTACGCATTGCAGCAATTGGGGCAAACTTAATGCCCGAACCAAATTGCCCGATAGTGCCAGGATCATTTCTCTTAGTTGAAAGACCAAGTTTCTCAAGATTAACCCTGGGAACTACATCAGCCTTATTGGTGATCTTCAGATATTTATTTGTCATGATAATCCTTTATTCGATGCTTTCTTTGTATTCAATTGCAGCGACAGTAAGCATTGCTTTGATTTCAGTAGAGGAATACTTGATACTCTTATCATTCCTCAGCAAATTCTTGACCCATTCAGTATTGCTAATTGTTGATACATTTGTAGCAAGACCGATATGCTTTTTGACAATGTAAGGTGTGATGTATTGCTTATTGAGAAGGCCATCATCACCCAAACTTCCGGTCACATAGAAATCGTCAATTTTTTCAAGAACCTTGAACCTAGCATAGAAATCGGGTGCGGTCTTTTCAGAAAGTCCCCCAATTCCAATAGCCATTGTTGCAAAGATCATTGACTTAAGTTCTGGGATAACATCATCGTAATCACCCCAGCCATCATTGACTTTCATCCAAATCGAATCCAGATCGTCTTTGTAAAAGTCAATATTAGATACGTTCCAATTCAAAGGCATTTCTATTCCTCCTCTTGTTGTTCTTCACAATCATGACCGTAGTACCATTCATTAGCATCTTCTTCATCAAGAAGATCAAATACACGGTCACACTCGCTACAGATAACTTTTGTCTTCAGTTTCACTTGATGCCCCTAACAAAATTATTAATCTTAGCATTGGTATTTTCAAGAATTAGAAACTTCATCTCAGTTACCGAAAGTTCCTTATTGTTGAGTGCCTGACTGATTGAATTGTAAATCAAATTGTTGATCTCATTCCTAGTCAATTCAATTGTCTCATCGCTATAAGCAAGAGTAGTAGGATTAGCAACAAGATCATTGTGAATATTGCTAGCATCTTCACGACCTAGAATTCGATTAATAGCGTCATCGACAATCGCTTTTTGAGCCTGAGGATCAGGATTTGGCTGATAGAGCCAGTTATCGATGAACGAACCCATAGCACGAGCAAATTCATCATTGTGAGTCAATGAATAAACAACTCCATCTTCAATAACTTTCTCAACAGCCTTGCCAACCCTACAATGCTTTCCAGGATTAAATTGATCTGCTAGATTCTCTATTTCATCAGTAACATCAGGAATATCTAGTTCATCACGAACTTCCTTAGCAAGTTCATAGATATCAATGCTTTCATTCACTTGATCTTTGATATCTTGAATGCAGATATAGTCATCAATATTGGACACCAAGTCTCTGCGAACATAGTCGCAAACTTCCTCAGTCAGGCTGTCCTCAATCTTATCTTTGATTTGATCAGCGTAATCATCAATCGAATTATTAATGAATTCATCGATGAGATTTTCGATCAGTTCCTTCAGTTGTTCAGTAGGAATCTGAATTTCAATGTTCATATTTTCCATTTTATTCTCCTTATACTGCTAGAAAGCGTGTAACTAATTCCCAAACCGGGCTATCTTTTTCAACTTCAATAGCTGCATGATCAAACCAATCAGCAAAGTGATAGTGAATCGAAATGATTTCATTTGCATCATCTTCATCACAATACATCTTAACTTCAAAGTAATCAGATGGGCCTCCCCAGGAGATTTCCAACTTAACCACCTTATACTGAGACATACCGAGGAAATAATTATGAAGAGCGTCATATGCTTCTTCATAACCATCAAAGCCCTCATCGTTATCGCAAGCATCAATCAATTGATCGATGTATTCCTCACGACTTTTGAAAGCATCTTTGATTCTTTCAGCACATGTCTTTTGATCTCGAATCTGATCATCAATTGACATAATCACTCACCTCTTTCATTTAGATAGTTTCTAGCATCAAGACTAAGAACAATTGTCTTATCAAGACGATACTTTGTAAGACGATAGTTGTAACCATCAATCATCATACAAGCAAGTGCTTGAACTCTAGCCAAAGCCTTATCACTGCTGGCAATACCCTTCGCTTTAAGGATAGCCATAGCCGGATTACCGAGGCGATTAATCACACCAGTTAGTTTCGCTAAATCAGCACTCTTGAAGTGAGTAACAATGACAGAAACTGCCTCAATATATTCTGCTTGAAAGGCACTTGAATGATTGCCATTGGCATCGATCAAAATCTTGATTACTTTTTCAAGATTGCTTTTTCCAATCTTATCGAACACTTTATGGATAGTCCCAACAGCACGAACTACACCATAACCTGGCTTATCGCCAACGACAAGATTAAACTTCTGAAGAACTTCGTCAATCTGAGTCGCATTGTAATCGCCGGCACTTGAAGAAGCCCTATGCAAATCACCACGCTTTGGCTTTGTTCTATTGTCATTCATAAGAACAAACAACTCTGCCTCTTGCTTGACCGTCAGTTCAAAGTAAACAATAGCATTGATGTCGTCATTACCCTTATTGAGTTTCTTCATTGCTTCAACTCTATGCTGACCGTCAATGACATAAAGATCACCATTGTCACGCATAGACAAAGTAACAACACCAATAGCACTCTTATTGAAATTCTTTGCAATTTCAGAAACACGATGAGCAGACGGAACCCTCTGATAAGAGTAATCCACCAGCAGATCGTTTGGCTTAACATTTGAAGTAAGTTTGCTTCCAAACTTAAATCGAATATTTAAAGCCTTCTCAACCTCTTCAATTGAGGCTGTCTCAGTTTGACTTTTGATCATCATACTGAATTCGTCAGACATGTTGTAACTCCTTTACATCGGTTGTGACGAACATTAAATTACCGGCCATCGTTTCAGACGACTCCCTCTCCATGATAATTTTGGCCAAAGTCTCAGCCTCATCCTCTGAAAAGAGAGGTACTACTGCTGTCTTTGTTACTGTGATAACAAATTTCTTTTCCACGAAACAAGTTCCTCTGCTTCCTCAATAGTAATCTTTTGATCTTCAGTAAAGAGCTTTCGACGTTCTTTTCTAGTAAAACCACCCCAAATGCCATATTCATCTTCACTGCTATTTACGGCTGTCATCAAACACAAAGCCTGAACACGACATGTATTACAGATAGCAATTGCCTTGCCGATAGCCATTCTAATTGAAGCATTTGAAACTGGCCCTTCGTCAACAAAGAACATTTGCGGTCCCTTATCTTTACAAGCAGCATCACTCTGAAGCGATAGATTACTCTCCATCTTCGTCATTGAACTCTCCTGAATCCACATCGTCAAAGAAATCAAGAACTGCTTTGACATCATTTGTTACATCATAAAATGGAATTGCTGTACTTGTTGAATTTAGTTCTGGTACAACTGTTTCACGCTGATACTGGATATATTCTTGTAAATCATCAATATCCATTGCCTCTGCCATTGTCATTATAAAGTATGCCAAAGCGGTAACAGTATCTGTTGCCCTTGATGGAACAACAGCACCACTAGCATTAGGTTCATAGCATTCGTTAACACAGTGCATAACAAATGTAATACTTGACAAGTAGTCGCCTGGTTCTAGATTAGCGAGATTCTCAGAAATTCTATCAACAATACCAGCATACTGAGTACCATCAATTAGTCCATCTGGGACTGCTCCACTAAAATTAGCCAAGCGTTCGGGGTCATTATCATCAAACAACTTCATTCCCTTCTGTTTTATTTTCAAAAAATTCAGATGCAATTTCTAAATAGAATTGCGGATCATCTTCTACCTGATCAAACTTTGGATAACTATCCACAGTTTGACTACCTACATCATTGCCATTCACGCAGGAATAATAACCTTCAAAGCCCATTCCTGGTTCACTAAATTCAATGAAGAAGTATGTGTTTTTGAAAATCTCAGACAATTTCCTAAGACCTTCCTCAGGCGGTGCCCATGCTGTTTCAAAAGAACAGCAAAGTTGATACCTATCTCCATTGATAGCATTCATATTGACATTGTGAACTTCATTGAGATCCCACTTAGTTCCCCAATTATTCACCCTCCACCAATACCAATCAGCAGAGCCATACTTTTCTATCATCTCTTTGGCATCTTCTGTGTCATTAGATGAGAATGATGCTGGCTTATTAATAAGTTCAATCGGTGTAGGAATGTACTTATCAAGAAATCCAGCAGTATCTTTGAGCTCAAGATCATTTAAATCTTGATAAATCTTGCTCACATTCTCAAGTGAGCCGATTACAATCATTTTGTTTTCACACCAGTTAGGCATTATCTCTCCTTAGTACCAGACGGTAAAACCGTCACAATTGTTTGCTACAAACCTCAACCACCAAGCAATGTAACGAACATCTGTTGAGAAATCTAGATCATCAGATTTCTCATCAGCGAGTTCATCTACCCAATCAGCAAATTCTAGACAATCATCTGGCTCTAATCCTTCATCGACATTTCCAGAATCATCCATTGACAATTCTTTGCCGTAGAAACTGTAAGGCGGATCAAAGTCTGAGACTAAAGCCTCAGCATACTTTCCACGATACCAGCAATCAGTACCAAACATACCTAATACAACACGCTGCTCAATACCTGAAATTTCTAACTGACTTTTCCAGGGACAAAGATTTTGTTCCTGTGTTTTAGCACAGTCAATTCTTCCTTCTTCATCAAGAACAGCGCTTCCAATTTTCTTACAAGCGTATTCTCTCGGAATGTTATCTAAACCCATGACTCTTCTTCCTCCTCATCTTCATCTTGAATCATTACAATTTCAACTTTTGAAACTCTCATGCCAAACATAGGATCATCGACATAAGTAGCATAAACTGGATACAAACCATCACCATAACCAGAAGCAAAAGCAACACCTGCTCCACTATTTCCTGAATTAAAGGCAAGACTTCCTGCTAATTCAGGAGAAAGAGTAGCACTACAAGCACCGTTATAATTAAACGGATAAACACCACTAGCATTTGGCGGCAATGTAGCATAAGGTTGATCTTGCCAATCATTAGCCTCAATGTAACACGGATCGCAAATCATAAGTTGACCACTATCCACTGCGACATGACCAATACAAACAACTCGTTCATTCATTGCTTGTCACCCTCCAATTTCTTTTGTAATCTCTTCGTAACAATCAAAGCAAAGAAGATACTCTCCATCATCATCCATTTGCCAAAATTCAACAAACGAACCTGACGGTGGGAAATTATCATCATAAAGAAGATAGCCAACTGGCTTCGAGCAACTTCCACATCTCAATTCGTCAATGTTGTCGTATGCCAAAGTAAATGGGCTAATGTACTTATCATTATAAAATGATTCACGAGATGCGTTCTCTACTTCTTCGTAAGAATGAAATAGAGGTTCAGATGATGGTTGATTTGTAAGCCAATCATCGTATGCTTGCTGATCCCTATTCAATTGTCCTACCCTTTCTGAAGATTAGAATGTCAATCAAATCTATTGCTTCAATTACTTGATCTTTTGACAAACCAATGTTGCCAATATTTTCATCAAGCCATTTAATGTCTCCGCCTTTTCCTCTTGGCAACTTTGCTGATTTAAGAATCTCAGTCAATAGAATAAACGGAGCTCTTGAATTTGTAATCTTAAAATCACCAGGTTCAGGCATTTTCATCCTTTTCAAATAGACTTAGTTGACCATCGATGTAATAAACTTTGTTAGGCGGAGCACCAAAGTTATCCCCCCAGTAAATCGGAGGCAAACCCTGCTCATTCACCCATTCGTCCCACAAATCACGATGCTCAGCAGAGCAAAGACTGAGATCATAAGCAATGTATCTAATCATGTCTTCGCTAGGCCATCTATCGCTTAGAATCCAATCCAAAGGACTAAAATCACCATCATTAGCCATTTCTTCAATGATTTGTGCGACGGTCTCATCCTTAGACTTAGCAATATACACCTCCATTGGCAACTCTGATTTAATCCATTCAAACATCTCGTTCTCACAATAAATTGAAAGACGGTCATAATCAGCAACCGGATACTCTTCCAAAGCCATTTGCCAAGTCATTGCAGCTTTAAAAGCATCGCTAATGTTTTCTTCTACAATGCCGGCACTCTCATCTTTTAGAATAAGACAAGTCAATCTATCAACATGGCCGACAGCCCAATGCCTCAAGCCAACAATTTCAAAGTCATCTGGAAACTTTGCAATAAGATCTTCAGAAATATGATCGAAATTTACAATCTCAACAGCATCTGACGAGTTGTTCTTGTCAATTCCAGTCCACCCCCAAGTGTGAAACATTTCTTCACGGCCCCACCAACCAAAATCATCAGGCTTTTGTAAAGCATGCTCAGCAAGTTCTACAATGTTAAACCCCTTATATTCAATTTCGCTCACGCCCAATAACCTGCTTCCATCAATTCTTTCTTTGCTTCTTGATCCCAGCGATAAGCATGATGCCTATCAATAGAGAAAGCACAACCTCTTGAAACTTCATCATCGCTTTGATAATAAACAACCACTTCACAATAACTACCGAAATCATGATTGAACCACTTCTTATCAAAGCGAATCCAACCACTTTCTACCCAATGTGAAAATTCACGATTAAGTTGATTGATGTAAGCTTTTGCTTCCATTCTTGCAAAAGTATTGTAATTAGGTTGACCAACTTGAGCACAATCCTCATCAGCAGGAGTTGGCCCAAGTTCAATGTATTCATCAAACATATTTTCTCCTAGTTTCTTTAGAAATACATTTCAATTGTATCGGCAATTTGTCTGAAGGACTGACCGTTATCGTTATCTTCAACAAGAGTTGAAGTAAGATAATCACCCTCATAATAATCATAAGTGTAATCGCCAGAACTTGATTCCATTCCTGCCCATTCCATTACTGATGGGGAGAGAATTTCAGAACTCTGATCAAAGATCAGAATGTTTTCAAAATGTGCTGACCTTTCAATATCAATGTCAACTCCATTCTTAATAGCAAGGTCTGTGAGAACACCTAGACAGCACCAACGAGCAACCCCGTTAATATCCATTTCACAAAGATGACCTTGTGTTTGATCGTAGTTATCGGAACGCAAAGCATCAATCCACATCTTTTTAATTTCTGGTTTCATTTTACTCATGACTACTAGTCCTCCTCATCATAATAGTGTGACCAACTTTCAGGGTAAACTTCATTTTCATAACATACATTGCAGAAATTATCTTCCGGTTCCTCAGGGAACTCTTCACCACAATTTCTACAAACATACTGAATCACAACTTGACTTCCCCATTTACAATGCGATACAACATATCAGCAACATGCTTTGGGTGAATGTCTGGATAATAAGTGGAGTAGTTATATGACTCATACCCATACTCTTCCTGGTAATCATTCCAAACAGAATTAGCATCAGGAATAAACAGACGATCTGCTTGCTGCTTAGTCAATCCAAGAACATCAGCAGCATCATATTGAATTTGGCCAACAGGAGTAGAAACATAACCTGCTGGACAGACACCATCATAATGATGTTCATCACAATAACCACAATAGTTGCGATGATCGTCATAATCTTCATCATACTCAAATGCAGCAAACTTGCCATTATTCTCTAATGCCAATGCCCAACCAGCAATACAACCAGCAGTTCCGCAAAGATTAATGTCAAGAATAGAACCCTCACAGAAGTCGGCGTTTCCCATTCGATTAATATATGATTCAGAGATCCAATATCCGATGCTGAATCTTTCTTTTTCAAGATCCTCCATAAAGAGGGCAAGTCTTGTCATTTTTTCTTTGTTCATGATTCCTCCAATACATTGTGTGTACAACCAATTTGACCACATTCAACACAAAATTCACTTGTGTTCAAAAATTCCAAGTCTTCTTCATCAATGTCATATGCATAGTCATCACCGACCATCACACATGAATATTTGTCATCATAAGGAATATGTTCACAACTATCATCTTCGTCATTATATTCATGACGAAAAGCATAACTATGAACATACATAGCAACACCTTTGAAGCGATTACATTTTACATAATCACCAGGTTTAAATTTATTCATAATTGCTAAACCTTTCTATTAAGATTTCGTTATTTGGAAGCCATCCAAACCATCCACTTTTTACTGATCGAAATAATGTCTGATTACTCAGCCGTGGATTTCTAATATTCACTTCTACAATTTCAAAATCAGGTCCAAACTGCTTAATCTTTTTCCTGGTTCTACCGGAAGCAGTTTGACCATTTATTTTTAATTTGACTACCATGCTACAAGTAGCACTCCTTGTCCCACCATTTACGAACCATGTCCCATTTGTCATTAGCCAGTTTCTCGTCATAATAGAAATCCCAGGGGGAACCGAGAAGTTCATCAGTAATCTTCGGTCTGTCATTGCTCAAACAGTTATACAAATACTGAGGAAATCTGACACCCGGAAGGTCTTTGTTGTAGTATTCTTTGAGTTTCTCAACCAAATAACAATCGGCAGTCATTCTTACTCCTATCTGTCAAGGTCAGCTCTTACATTGAGCTGTTTCAATTCTGTCTTTTTGATCCAAAAGTAATTACACTTATGAAGCAAAGCCGGCGTGTATTCTTGAAGAAATTCTTGCTTTGATTTACTCATTCCGAGTTGCTGGCACTTATCAGCCAGACAATAATCGTAGCCTAAATCAAATCGCTCGTCAGAATAATCTGACGAGCAATAAACACACTTAGCCATACAATCTCCAATCAGTAACCGCAGTAAAACTTTCTCTCAAACTCTGGATCGAATGATTCGATAACCTGAGCGAATCTGATGCTAATCTCTCTCATCATTGGGTCTTTCTCAAACAGAGAGAAGAAGTTGTATTCTTCTTTCAGTCGATCCAATACTTGACTATCTGTGTTTTTCATTTCCAATCTTTCTTAGGTTTGAATTTATTTGGTATCCATGTTGATTTCATTGCTCTATCAAATGCTTTTGTATGGGAAAGATGATTATACGTTCTTTCCATTACATACTCAGTAGCAAATGGCTTTGTCCAACCAAAGTCATTCATTGCTCGAAGAATAAGTAGTTGACGATTCACCAATGTCCTTTCGAGATAACTTGCTTTGTCTTTTGTTCTCCATGACCATTAGGACATGAAGTTACTTGTCCTTTGCCAACTCTGAATAATCTCATTGGCAAACCAGTTTCAACTTCGCAATTACAATGAAGAACCTGTATCGCAAGATTTGCCCCAGGCAAACGGCGAACAGATACACCACCTGTATTTCTTGGAATAATAATTTCCATCATCGTTCGTTCTCTTCCTGAACAATAAGACGAATCTCAATTAGAGTCATAGGAAACAACTTACTGTATTCTTCTTCTCGCTCCAATACCGGATCGATAAGATGATCGTATGGTGTTTCCGTAACGCCATGCCTACGCTGATAGTTACGCTGATAGGCTTTGTACATCAAATACTCACCTTTGCGGTCACAATTACTCAAACTGATAGACTCAGCGGGAATGAAATTGCGACCATTACCCAAACCATCACGACGACCACCACGACGAACAAAGTCCATCTTTGAGGCATCTACAATTTCGAAATCAAGATCGTCAGACATTGCTGTTACCTTTCTGCTTGAGCTTACTATTCAGTTCTCTTTCGTGCGGCAAAGGCTTTGGCATAACAGAACTAATACTGCGAGTCCTGTTGCTAATCGTATTCGGGAAAGCAGGCTTACCGCCAAACTTTGGCTTGATTTTACGCTGAGCAAGAACATAGTCAGAGCCTGACGGATAGTGAATCTTGCGCTTGATGTAATCAATAACGCTTGTCGCTTCTACTTTCTTACCAAGAGAAGTAATAAATACATAGTATGTGCTACCGTCTTTCTCAACAGTAACCCAACGCATAATGCGACCATAATCCTCACCTCTAATGTCGAAACTAAGGCCGACCATAGAGTTACACAAATCAGGCATCTGAGTCATTACCTATTCCCTTCGAGAGGTTTACACAATGATTTATCTGCGCAAATGGCGATGAAATGATCGACATAATGTCGCACCATTTGGGCCGGTATTTGTTCCACAAACACAAGGATACCAGCCCGAGAATAGGTGGACTAAATCCGGCGATTATATCTGCTAAATATCTTTTTTGAGTGAAAGAAATGCTCGCTGCGTTTCTAACGTTAGAGCTCGCAGGGGTCAGGTCTAACGTTAGCAAGTCTCTAACATTAGATGGTGATTAGATGAGAACAAGATTGCTCACCACATTTTGATTTACCTAAAGGCACACCAC
>Ga0129333_10001309_pt1 | contig 22352 bp, 15 predicted proteins | sample CPB6_08_DNA_FD_94474 | JGI IMG/M metagenome (GOLD analysis project Ga0129333, IMG submission 94474) | Freshwater to marine salinity gradient microbial communities from Chesapeake Bay, USA - CPBay_Sum_0.6_0.8_DNA | ecosystem: Environmental > Aquatic > Marine > Coastal | place: USA: Chesapeake...
AGGTTGCGCGGATCAAAAAGACCCCTATCGGCTGCCTGCCCGTAAAACCGAGCGAATTAATCTGCGCTTCCCTCGGCCTGATGTTTCAGTGGCGGCGATTCAGAACAACATCGTTACAAACAACCAACAAACCGTTATACTTTCTACTGAAGGCAATACCCAAACGCCCGAAAACAATGGGAATCTTGACGGAATAGCGATTTCACCATAATGGCTAATCAGACTATCACGCAGTTACCCGCCGCGCAAGCACTCACCGGCACGGAACTTGTACCCATTGTGCAAGACGGCGGTACCGTAAAAACCACGGTGGCCGATATCGCCAACGCCCCTACGCTGACGTTCAGCTTTTTGACGGCTACGTCAGAAGCGGGCTTGCCCGATTCGCGGCTTTTGGCTACGTCGGGCAACGGGCTCACGCTAACGGACAACGGCGGAGGGTCAACGCTCGATATAGCCTTGTCGGGTGCGCCGGCGAGTTTGATATCTTCGGGCAACGGTATTCAGGTCAAAACTAATTCAACAACGCTCGCGGCTCGTTCAGTTGCGGTTGGGGCGGCGGGTTTGAGCGTTGCCGATGGCGACGGGGTGGCGGGCAACCCTACAATTTCACTCACGGGTATGCCGCTGTATTTGGCGCAATCCACAGGCGTAGGGTTGCTGACTCGCACTAGCGGAAACAGCGTTGGGGTTGTGACGCTGCTTGGGACGACGAATCAAATTACGCTTTCGAACGGATCGGGCGATGGTGCAGATCCAACGGTGGCGTTAGCTCTGAATGCGGTTTTGCCGGGCCAAGCGGGTATTGTGTTACCTAAGGGCTTAACTTCAGATAGGCCGGGGCTTCCGACCGAAGGAACGCTTCGGTACAACACACAAACTGCAACTTTTGAAGGTTACACTTCATTCGGTTGGGGCGTTATTCAGGCCGGGTCTGGGGTGACGTCTTTTAGCGGGGGCGGCACAGGGCTGACGCCGTCTTCCCCCACGGCGGGCGCAATTTCATTAAACGGCACACTAATCGGCGCAAACGGCGGAACGGGCGTAGTCAATACAGGTAAAACGATTACTTTAGGCGGTTCGTTGACCCTTTCCGGTGCGTATGATTTAACGCTTACGCAGACCGGCGCAACTAATGTGACGCTTCCAACCACGGGAACGCTTGCAACGTTGGCGGGTTCTGAAACGCTGACCAATAAGACAATCAACGGTCCAGACAACACGCTTACAAATATCTCTAACTCAAGCCTTTCGAACTCCTCAATAACCATTAACGGCTCCTCGGTGAGTCTCGGGGGGTCGGTTACCGTTACAGCTACTGCATCCAACGCGTTAACAATCGGCACAGGTCTAAGCGGCACGAGTTACAACGGATCAACCCCAGTAACAATTGCAATCAGTAATACTGGGGTGTCGGCTGCAAGTTATGGCACGGCTTCCGCAGTGCCTACGATTGCTGTAAATGCGCAAGGGCAGATCACAAGTGCTACGGATACTGCCATAGCGATTGCAGCGTCTCAGGTAACGTCAGGCACGCTTGCTATTGCTCGTGGAGGCACAAACGGCTCCGCAACACCAACCGCAGGGGCGGTGCCTTATGGAAGCGGAACGGCGTATGCATTTTCGGCTGCAGGCAATGCTTCAGAGGTCTTGCTTTCTGGAGGCGCGGGTTCGCCAACTTGGGCTGCGCAGAGCACGCTTTCCGTAGGAACGGCGACCAACGCGGTAAACATCGGCGTCACAGATGACACTTCAACCAACGCAACGATGTATCCGGTTTGGGTAACGGCTAACACCGGCAATCTACCGGCTAAAGTTACTTCAACGAAGTTGAGTTTTAACCCTTCGACGGGCATTCTGACCGCAACTGGCGGCGTTGCTGGCGGCGCATTTTAAGGAATAAATATGGCACAGGCAGGCTTTACCCCCATTCTTATTTACGCCAGCGGAACGGCTACGAATGTTCCCGCAGCGGGAGATCTGACAAGCGGCGCATCGGGTGCGGAGCTTGCGATCAATTACGCTGACGGAAAGCTCTACTACAAGGATAGCGGTGGCAATGTTCAGCTTATCGCTTCAAAATCCGGAGCCAGTGGCGATGTTGTTGGTCCGGCAAGCGCCACCGACAACGCAATTGTGCGTTTTGATGGCACAACGGGCAAACTGGTTCAGAACTCTGTTGTTACGATTGCAGACTCAACGGGTGATATTTCTGGGGTTGGCCAGCTTAATGCGACGACGGTCGATACCACCAACATCGAAGTCACCAACATCAAAGCCAAGGACGGAACCGCAGCGGCAAGCATCGCTGACTCCACAGGCATCATCACGGTATCAACCCAGTTGCAAGTGGATAACATCAACATATCTACCAACACCATTAGCAGCACAGACACTAACGGCAACATCGTACTGGCCCCGAATGGCACGGGTGACGTTCAGCTTGATGCGGACACCGTTCGCATTGGAGACTCCAACGCCAACGCTACGCTCACGACCAACGGCACAGGCGACCTGATCCTGAACACCAACGCCGGAACCAACTCAGGGTCTATTACGATTGCGGACGCTGCCAATGGTGATATTTCCCTTGCCCCCAACGGCAATGGTTCCGTGGTCATTACGAATGCGGGTACGAGCAACGCACTACGCATCACGCAAACCGGATCGGGTAATGCAATTTTAGTTGAAGATAGTGCTAATCCTGACGCAACGCCTTTTGTAGTCAACGCGGATGGTTTCGTTGCTATTGGATCAACAACCGCACCAGAAAGATTAAATCTTGTTTCTGATGGAAGAAATTTTTTTACTCTTACAAGAGCAAGCACAGACTTAAATCAATCTGTTATTGCGTTTAGAAAAGCAAGAGGAACAAATGCATCTCCAACAGTTGTTTCTTCAGGAGACTATGTTGGTGATTTTCAGTATTATGGATACGATGGGGCTAGCTATATCCAGCTAGCCGGAATCCTTTCCGGTGTAGATGGCACCCCCGGCACCAACGACATGCCTGGACGGTTGGTATTTAGTACCACCGCTGATGGTGCTTCATCTCCGACTGAGAGGATGCGGATTGATAGTGCTGGGCGAGTAGGGATTGGGCAGACCCCAAATGATTCAATGATTTTAGGACTTACCGGAACGCCAGCAGCAGCCTATAGTTATGCGGTACAGAATAATCCGACATTTCAAAGCACCACAACTCAAGAAGGTGTTGGGTATCTTACAAGTCTAAAAACGGCGGCTGCTTCTTTTACTCTTGCTCTGATGCAACATTTCCGAGCAATTCAAAGCACTATTGGTGCTGGTTCAACTGTAACTAACCAATATGGGTTTTTTGCCGACTCCACCCTCACCGGCGCAACCAACAACTATGGTTTCTTCAGCAACATAGCCTCCGGCACAGGACGTTGGAACTTTTACGCTAACGGTACAGCAAGTAATTTCTTCGGTGGCAACACAATCATCAGCGTCGCTGATAACACCAACGCAGCTTTGAGGATTACTCAGACTGGTACAGGCGATGCAATCTTAGTTGAGGATAGTGCTAATCCTGATGCGACTCCGTTTGTTGTTGATGCAAATGGGCTTGTGGTTGTTGGGCATACTTCTGCTATTCCTGCATACGGATTCAACAATCAATTTGAAGTTTTAAGCACCTCAAATTCTTATCAGTTAAACGCTGCATTCAGAAATGACGCATTTGCTCCTTTACTGACAATAGCCCACTCTAGAAACGCTTCAATCGGATCTCATACTGTTCTTCAATCTGGGGATGAAACGGGGACACTTGCTTTTGCTGGATCAGATGGAACTGCGTTTATCCGAACTGCTCAGATTATTTCAGCCGTAGACGGCACCCCCGGCACTAATGACATGCCTGGGCGGTTAGTTTTCGGCACCACTGCTGATGGCGCAAGCAGTCCGACAGAACGGATGAGGATTGATAGCTATGGAGCGGTAGGGGTTGGAACTTCTAGTCTTACTGGATGGAGCCTGCGGGTTGGTAAAAATATAACAGGTGGTACTTCTAGTTTTGGTGTTGGGTCTGATGGCAGCATCCAGTCTGGCGTTACATCTGCTGCCCGTATGTTCATTAGCCAACCTAGCACTGCTGCCGCATCATTTACTCTGCCTATTCTTGATCATTACTTGGCAGCACAAGGAACAATTGGTGCGGGTTCAACTGTAACTAATCAGTATGGCTTTAGTGTAACTAGCACCCTCACTGGCGCAACCAATAACTACGGCTTCTACAGTGACATCGCTTCTGGTACAGGGCGTTGGAACTTTTTTGCTAACGGGACAGCGGAAAACTACCTTGGCGGCAATCTAAAGATTGGTGGTACTGCGGCCCGTGCGACAACGGCAGGAACCAATCAGCTTGTGCTTTTTGACGGTACCGCACCTGTTGGAACCCTGACTAATGGCGTATCGTTTTACTCAGCTTCGGGTGAAGCAAGGGTGATGGATTCAGCGGGCAACTCAACCCTACTATCCCCTCATGATGCCGAAACAAATGAATGGATTTATCATTCAGTCCACACCCCAACAGGTAAAAAACTGCGGATTGACATGGAAAAAATGATGCGGTTTTTGAATGAGCATTTCGGCTTAGATTTCATTCACGAAGAGTAGTTTCAACTTTAGGAGCAACATATGCCTACGCTAAACGTAGAACTCACGCAAGACCAGTATGATCGCTATAAGGCTGGATTCAAGAAGCTGCAAAAACTTGAAGACGACCCCACGGATGAGCAGCTTATCGCTCAACTTAAACGCGAAGCCTCGGCCATTACTTATGCGGCTGAGACAAACCCCAACGAAGACGCTGGTTGGAAATTCTAAGGAGCCTTGAACATGCAACAAAAGCAACCCGTACAAACCACCCTGAGCCTGACGCTTGATGAGGTCAACGCTGTATTGACTGCACTGGGCAAAGCCTTTTCATACATTGAAGCGGTGGGTTTGATTGAAAAGATCAAAGAGCAAGTCATCCCGCAGTTGCCCGTTCCCACACCGCAAAGCGAAACGGAAAAGGCTGAGTAAAAATGGGCGGCGATGACTTGGACAAGCGCCTGTCGGTGCATGAAGCGATTTGCGCCCAACGCTACGAGCAAATTGAAAAGCGCCTGGGGGATGGCAGCAGGCGTATGCGGCATATTGAGTGGCTGCTCTACATCACGATTGCAGCCGTACTGCTTGGTCCAGGCGTCGCGGCCATGTTTGTCAAGAAACTGTTAGGTATATAAGTGTTTGATATCCTTGGCGGCGGTCTTTTAGGTTCAATTTTTGGGGGTTTGTTTCGACTTGCCCCTGAGATTCTTAAGTTTCTTGATAAGAAAAACGAGCGGCTGCATGAACTGAATATGTTCAGATTGCAGACTGACCTTGAGAAGATGCGCGGTGAGTTTCGTGTGGAGGAAAAGTATGTTGACTACAGCATTCAGCAACTCGACACCATCAAAGCGGCCTTTGAGGAACAGAGCCAAACGGCTCAAGCAGCAGGTTGGTTTGTGGCTGCTATCTCTGCCTTGGTACGTCCAGGAATCACCTGGGCGTTATTTGGAATGTACGCAACTGTCAAGGCGGCTACGCTTGTTCTTGCGTTTCAAAGCAATGCGGTCTGGCATGAAGTAATACTCAAGTGTTGGGATGTTAATGATTTTTCTCTTCTTATGATGGTGCTTACGTTCTGGTTTGTAGGACGATCAATAGAAAAATATCAAAAATCGTGAACTATGATCAGCTTATCGAGCTTGTCCGAATCCGCGCCGATATTGAGGCGCAGTTACGGTTCATCGAAGAACAGCGTCGAGCCATCGAGGAGCAAACCCGAAGAATTTCCGAGCTCTTTGGATTTTGCGAAAAACCTTGCCAAGGAGGCTCTGATCAAACCGTTTGAGGGTCTCGCAAGGCGGCTGCCCGACGGAAGGGTATCAGCTTACCCGGACCCCGCAACAAAAGGCCACCCTTGGACTATTGGTTGGGGCGCTACGGGTCCAGATATCAACCCCGGCACCGTCTGGACGATTGAGAAGTGCGAAGAAGCGCTTGATCATCATATTGAGTATTTTGTGCAGAATTTGCTGAAAATGTCACCTAAAATCAAAAATGCGCCTCCGCGACGCATTGCCGCCGTAACGAGCTGGGTTTATAATTGCGGCCTAGGGAACTACCGAATCTCAACGTTCAAGAAGCGCATTGACGATGAAGATTGGAGCGGTGCCGCGCAAGAGTGTGTAAAATGGAACAAGGGTGCCGGTCGAGTTCTTCCGGGTCTTACGCGCCGTCGCGCTGCCGAAGCCGCTTTAATGAGGTGATGAACCATGAAAGACGTATGGGAAAAACCGCGACCTAAAGAGCTCGGAAAACCCAAATCACTCAGCCCGAATCAAAAACGAGCTGCAAAAGCGTTTGCAAAACGCTCCGGCACTAAGTACCCTTCGCTCGTAGCTAACATGGCGGGTGCAAAAGCAAAGAAAGGCTGATAACCGATGACTGCCGCCTATGTAATGACTTATGATAATTTGGTGACTGATGTGGCGCAGTATCTCGAGCGCACCGATACGGCTACGCTTGATAAAATACCGACCTTTATCGGAATCACAGAGCAGAAAATAGCCGCGCAGCTCAAATTGTTAGGCAATCTTACTGTGCAGGCTTCGAATTTTGTAACGGGTCAAAACATCATTGATAAACCGGCGCGGTGGCACAAGACAGTGTCTTTTAATTTGACGCTTGCCGGCCGCCGGCAGCCGGTTCTGCTAAGAACCTATGAGTATCTTCGCGAATATTGGCCTGACCCTGCGCAGCAAGATGTTCCAAAATTTTACGCCGATTACGACTACACCCACTGGATGATTGCTCCAACGCCGGACAGCGGCTACAGTTTTGAGATTCTGTACTATGAGCGAATACAGCCGTTAGATTCATCAAACCAAACCAACTGGTTTACGATATATGCCCCACAAGCCATGCTCTACGGATCGCTTGCGGAGGCTTCGGTGTTTTTGAAAAATTTCGACAAAGCAAAAGAGTACGGAAGTCAGTTTGATTTTATTATGAAAACCCTGACGGCAGAAAACAAGCTCCGTCTTGCCGATCGTCAAGCCGTCGCAATGGATAGCTAATCATGAGCTACAACAGTCCTTTTACGGGTAACGTTATTCAGCCGACTGATGTGTCTTACAGGGCAATTACGCTTTCAGCAAATCTTCAGCTCGAATGGCCTATAAACGGCAACGCCACCGATGACTACGCTGCCCGTATCATGCAAGTTACGGCTACTGGTGCGGGCTTTTCAATTTATATGCCGCCGGCTAATCAGGCTTCGGTTGGGCAAGATGCGCTGATTCGAAACGTCGGCGCGAATACGTTTACGGTAAAAGACTACGAGGGCGTAAACACAATTGTTACGGTTGCGGCGGGTGAGTCAAAGTACATTTACATCACCGCCAACTCAACCGAGCAAGGCTCTTGGGGCATTATAGCGTTCGGGGTTGGTACGTCGAATGCCGACTCTGCCACGCTGGCCGGTTACGGACTTTTGGCATCGGGGCCGACTTTAAATCAAAGTCACCCCACACTGGGGCTCGCAACCGGACAAACGTTCGCGGCGGCCGACCGCGCACAAACCTACATTTGGTCAGGCGGGGTGGGGTCAGCCACGTTGCCCGCCGCGTCGTCATTGGGTAACAACTGGTTCACGCTTTTGAAAAATAATGGTTCAGGGGCGCTTACTGTAAACACTTCGGGCGGGCAGTTTATCGACGGGGCGGTGAGTAAAACCTTCAACCCCACTGAGTCGGCGTTTATCGTGTGTACCGGCACCGAGTACGTTACGATAGGTTACGGGGTTAGTCAGACATTTGCGTTTAACGTGCTTACGAAACCCGTTACAACGGGCTCTTACACATTGACGGCTTCTGAAGCTAGCAACACTATTCAAATTTACACGGGCACGCTTACGGGCAACGTCACAATCGAGTACCCGCCCGTTAGCAATCTTTACGTTATTTCGAACCAGACCACGGCTGGCGGAAACACGCTGACGATAACAACGGGCGTAATCGGCGCTACGAGTGTTGTTGTTCCGGCGGGAGACCAGGCAACGGTATTTTGCGATGGAACTGACTTTTACTCTGCAAATACGGTCATTATTGGCGGCTCAACGTTCAGCATCAACAACGGAAGCGCCGGGTCGCCTTCGATTAACTTTCTTTCTGAAACCAACACCGGCCTTTACAGACCAGGTGCGGGGCGGTTTGGGATTTCAGTTTTAGGTTCGCTTGTCGCTGATGTAACCGCCACAGGGTTAGCCGTTACGGGATCGGGCAACTTTACAACGGGTGTCGGAGGGGGTGCGTTCTAGTGACTGCAAAGGTTTTTGCGCTTGACACAAAGCCCGGAATACAACGTGATGGGACTCTTTTTGATAAAGAGTTTTATGTCGACGGACGTTGGGTTCGGTTCCAGCGCGGGAGACCTCGCAAAATCGGAGGGTATCGGCAAATCACAGATCAGTTGGCTGGCCCTTCAAGAGGTATTTTTGTTGTTGTGCGAAACACATTCAACAACGTCTATAGCGGTTATGCTGATGGCCTTCAGGTCGTTCCCGTAAACAATAATGGTGTGGGTGCGGGGATCTCAGATTTTACATTTGCAGGACCTCTAGACACAGTTTCAATTCTAGACGGAGGCTCGGGCTACGCGAACGGAACCTACACCAACGTGCCGCTAAATTATGTGACTTCAGGCACGGGTTCGGCGGCTATCGGCACTGTTACGGTTGCGGGAAACACGGTTACGGCGGTCACTGTGACGGCTCCCGGAATACGCTATCAGCCCGCTGATCAGCTTACGGCTAGCGACGCGGACTTGGGTGGAGGGGGCGGAACGGGTTTCTTAATGCAAGTGGGTAGTGTTGATACGCCGTTTTTGGCATCAGATTTAAATTCTTGGCAATTTGACACATTTACAGACAGAAACGGTTCAGGTGAAAACCTGCTGCTGGCGCATCCGTCCCAAGATCTTGTCGACATAGATGACGAAACCGACACACGTCTCATGGCTTCGATCGTGGGGACAACTGTAATGTGGGCGGTTGGAATCTTTGCCGTAACTGACGTTGCGCTCACATCCGGAAGCGTCACAATCACCACCGCCGCAATTACGACTCAGGTTGGTGTGGGGCAGCTTGTGAAAGGTTACGGAATTCCAGCGGCAACGCGAGTTGTTTCTGTCGTTGGAACTGCAATAACACTCAGCAACGCTGCAACTCAAACGCTCGCGAACACAACGCTTACCTTTGACAACGAGGTTTTTGTTTCGGGTGGTGTTGTGTCGTTGCACCCGTATTGCTTTGTGTACGGTAACAACGGTTTGATAAGAAACTGTTCAAATGGAAACATTGACGATTGGGTCTCACCCGACGCCAACGAAGTAAACGTAGCAACGGGAAAAATTCTTCAGGGTTTGCCTGTGCGCGGCGGCTCGAACTCACCTTCAGGGTTATTTTGGTCGTTAGACTCTTTGATTCGAGTTTCTTACGCGCCGCAATCGTTAGGCGTGGCGGGCACGGCTAACTTTTCAGCCCCAACGTATTGGCGTTACGATATCATCACGAGTCAGTCTTCTTTTATGTCTTCAGCGGGTGTAATCGAATACGACGGGATTTACTACTGGGTCGGAACCGACCGTTTCATGTTGTATGGGGGCACGGTTAAAGAGATCCCCAATCCGATGAATCAAAACTACTTTTTTGACAATTTAAACTACAACCAACGTCAAAAAGTATTTGTTTCGAAAGTTCCGCGATTTGGTGAAATTTGGTGGTTTTACCCAAGAGGAAATGCCTCTGAATGCACCGATTGTGTCATTTACAACATACGGGAAAATGTTTGGTACGACACCGGCACCGCGTTAGGAGCAAGGCGCTCGGCGGGCTACTTTTCACAGGTCTTTCGTTACCCTATCAACTCAGGCACTGAACTCAACGCAACAAACGGGGTGAACTCGGTTTCTATATCTGACCCAGGAAGTGGTTACGCCGACGGCACGTATCTTTACGAAACGTTAACGGGCGGAACAGGCTCGGGCGCAACCGCAACACTTACCGTTTACGCCGGCGAAGTTATATCGGCGGTCATAAATAATCGAGGTTCAGGCTACACAGTAGGAGACCTGCTCGGAGCGACACTTGACGGCGTAGGCGTTGATTTTGAGTTAACTGTTGAAACGTTGATGAATTTTACATCGTTGTGGCAACACGAAATCGGTAAAGACGAAATCCAAGGCACAACGGTTTTAGCCATTGAGAGCTATTTTGAAAGCTCCGATCTGGGTTGGGTCGCAGGCGGTCCGTCTCAGCCTAGCCCCGTAGGAGAAAACCTTTGGTTACGTATTGAGCGGGTTGAACCTGACTTTATCTTAGAAGGCGAAATGCAGCTCTACGTCACGGGCAGACCCTACGCTCAAGAAAACGACTCAACCACTGGCCCCTATACGTTTGACGCTACGACGGGCAAAATCGACATGAAAGAGCAGCGTCGTGAACTACGCTTAAAATTTGTGTCAAATCAAGCCGGCGGCGACTACCAACTAGGAAAAGTCATTGTAAGCGCCGACTCGGGCGACGTTCGGGGATATTCAACATGACCGTGGCTCTGATTTATGACCCTCGTTATCACACGTTCGATTCGTGGGCGTGTTTGATGTGTGAGCTTTACGCGGCTCAGCAACTTGAGAACCCCGCCACAAGCACTGATTGGAAATCTTGGGGGTCAGGTTTAAAGGCAATTGACGTTTTTGCTAATGAAGCCATTCCAGAACCTTATCAATACGACGATTGGCAAGAGTGGGCCGAGGCGGTGATGGGTGCGATAAACGGGAGAACATAATGGCCTACACCCCAGAACAATACGCCGCTGCAGCTCAGTTCATACTTGCAAACTTAAATAACCCCGATCTTATTGCAAGCACTGCGAGCAGTTTGGGTTTATCAGCAAATGATCTTCTTACCGCTGCTCAAACGGTTGCTCCTAATTTAACCCTTGAAGATGTATCAGGGTATTTTAAGCAAGCCAATACAGCTTATCAGCCCCCTGCCGTAACAGGCGGGCTGCCAGCAACAAATGCAGGCGCATTATCAAATGATTCTGCTTCTACGAGTGGCGCACTATCCAATCAAGTCACTTCTACACCCTTAGGAGGTGACAAGGCAATCCCGACAGGGGCATTGCCAACTACAGACCTCACAACAAAAGCCGTCGATACTAAAGGGGCGCTATCTAATCAAAACGTCGCTACAACAACTCAAACGGCCTCTGGCCCTACGGACAATTGGATGGCAGGGTCTGCTTTTGATCCTTCTCTGATTCCTGCTGATTTCAACTGGCAGGTATATACAAGACTCTATCCAGACTTGGTAGCTGCTGGCATAGACACTCCGGAAGAGGCTAAACGCCACTACGCAATCTACGGTGCTAATGAAAAGCGCCAATTTGCACAAGAAACACCCAATGTTGATGCCGTCAAACAGCTTTACAGGGATATTCTTGGTCGAGAGGCCGATCCTGGCGGACTTTCTCATTGGGCGTCAGCGTTTGGAAGTGAGGTTTCGCCAGAAGAACGGGCGGCTTTTCAAAATGCGGCAGCCGCTGAGTTAGCGCAGAGAACTGCACCTTTGTCTTCTGTTACTTCTACGAGCACCCCTGCTCTTACTTCAACTGCTGGGGCGACGGTTGATCCTAGAGTTTTGGAAGTTAAAACTTATTGGGAGCAAACCACTGGTGATAAGACATACGGTGGGCAAACAGATGAACAAATATTAAAGTACATCACGGAAAACCCAACTACTTATAAACAAACCGTTGGAGAAGCCGCAGCCAATCTAAACCGAAGCAACACAATACGTGATGCGTTTTTATCTATTTACGAACACCCTAAGAAAAGCTCTTATGAAAAAGCGCAAGAGATAAAAGCGCTTGCTGCTAGTTCAAAGGTAAGCCCAACTGAAATAGCAAATGTTTTAGGGTTTACTGGGCAAGATGGCGTAGCGCTTTTGAATACGTTTTTAAATCAGCCTGATCCAACAATGGCTGCTATTAAAACTTCTGTTGCAAATATATATTACAACAAAGATCTTACCGATCAACAAAAAGCGCAGCAGATCAATCAGTTTGCATCCACAAACAAAGTCAGCAGGGATCAAATAGCTACTGCTTTAGGTATTAGTTCAGCCAATCTCAACACGTATCTTGATCAAGATCCTACAGTTATTAGCAGTTTGTTGGCGACAGCGAATGATTCTTCATATAAACCTGAAAACTATACATATGCAACCGATTCTGACGGTATGCAATATCGTGTTTTAAGTGAACAAGGTATTGCGGCACAGAGAGCAAGAGCAGATGCGGGCAGGCGGCTTGAAGCTCTTGGCTATGAATTGTTTGATCCTGACGGCCCTGCTTATACGGATGATTTTGGTACGGTGAATGAGAAACCAGCAGTGTGGCTATCACCACAAGAGGCAGCAAGAACAACCGGCACGAAAATAAATAATCAGTTAAGAAATCAGGCTTATGTTCAAAATACTGATTATCTTGCGTCTCAACTCAGCCCTCTTGCAAATCAACTGCGTCAAAAGTTGGATGCTGTGAACGCTTCTGGAAATTTAGTAGCCAATCAGCCAGCAAGATATTACAACGAAGTTGCTAATCGACTTACGCAACGAACAGGAATTACAGACTTAAATGATGTAGCCGTTAGAAAACTTGAAGGGCGTTGGATTGATGCCGGTGGAGACCCTCCTGTCTCATACTTCATACGTTCGGGCAGCAACCAAATAGAGTTGGATGACGAAGAGATTTACAGCAAAAAAACCGGACAAGTTTATGGACAAGGAAGTTTTATAAATCTTGGCACTTTTGGAAATCAACAAGATGAAACAAGTGCATTGTTAAGCGTTGGGCCGGACGGAAAATTAAAATTAGATGCTGGTTACGCGCATGAAGGCGAAGAATGGCGAGACTGGATTGCGCCACTTTCGATCATCACGGCGCCGTTTACTGTCGGCTCAAGCCTAGCGGCGCTTGGTGGCGCAGAAGCCGCTTTATTGGCCGCTGAATCGGGAATTGCTGCTGGTGGCTTAGGTGTTGCTGGTGCAGGATATGGTGCTGGAGCTTTAGGTGCTGGATCATTAGCATCAGCTATTACTTCACAACTACCAGCAGAACTTGTTGAGGCTGGCCGGACGCTTTACAACACGTTCAACACTGTTAAACCTTATATTCAGGGTGCTAATGCGTTTTATCAACTCTCGCAGGGAAACATTGCAAACGCGCTTTTAAGCGGGTTAGACGTAGCGGGTGGGGCTGGTATTGCTGGCGCAAAAGAACTCGGTCAAGCGTTAAGTGTTGGAATGGCAGCGAAAAACGGGAACTATCTTCCTGCTTTGCAAGCCTTTCTAAATCAAACTGGAGTTGGAGGCGAACTTGCTAATACGAAGATCGCTGGCAACTTTACTATTGGCGACGCAATAAGCGGTGCGAAGTTTATTAACGCAGCGCGTTCTGGCGACACGACACAGATCCTAACCGAACTATCTTCGCTAACCAAGAGCCAAGATCTAAAAGTAGCGGCTGCGGCTAGTAGTTTTATCAAAACGCTTGAAAACCCAAATGCAACGGCATTTGACATTGCCATGAGTGCAAATGGGGTTGCAAACGCGCTCAATACATCTGCATCAAAAGTCACTGGCGGGCAAGCCACAGTAACCGGCGGCACTGGAAACGACTCAGTCACTGGCGCTGCTGGAAATGATACGGTTACTGGCTCTGATGTAATAGACGAATACAACGTCACTGGCGATGGGGGAGCACTTAGCACCTTAACAGTAACCGGCGGTACTGGAAACGACTCAGTTCGCGGAGGTCTTTCAAGCACTTCAGTAACTGGAGGTACTGGAAACGATTCAGTAGCCGGTGCACTTGGAACCTTAACAGCAAGTTCTAACCCAACTGAAGATGAGCAAATCAGTCTTGCGCAAACCAATCAAACGATTAACAGCCTGCTTAGAGACTTTTCAGCCACAGGCTCCACGATTGAGCCAACGGACCTTGCAGATAGTTTAAGACTACTTAAAGACCCTTCTGGAAAACCTATAGCCGAGTCGGAAGTTACAAGACTTGTCAACACAGCGGTCATGAATCGAACGGGCGTCGATATCATGAACCAGTATTCAAAGATTGATCCGGAATTTGGTACGCCTGGTATTGAGCGCAAAACTGCGATTGATCGCATGGTTGCGGCAGGGTTTTCTTCAGAGCGAGCCAATAACCTGCTTAATGATATTGATGCACAAAATGCAATCAAATTAGAAAACAAGCTCAATGTTCAATCTGCATATAGTAATTTCATATCTGGCCAAGGCACTGAAAAGCAATTACGAAGCGCATTGACATCGGCTGATTACACCGACGCAGAAATCAATAATCTAATCACGCGTGGCAATGCGGTCATTGAAGGTAAAAGACTTACTACTGGCGAACAGGCTCAAGAACGTGCATCACAATTGCCAGACATTCGAGCAGAGATCGCTGGCAAGTCTAATTTTAATGATGCTTATGCGCTAGCCCGAGAAAAACTTGGTCCAGGTGCTACATTTACCTGGCAAGGTAAAGACTACGTTGCATCATCTGCAACTGAGCGACCTGACTTGACGAGCACAACGACAACAACAACGACAGGGTCGTCAACAACCGCATCACAAGCGGACACATCACAGCAAAACACAACACAAACTGCCCAATCGGGGCAAACTGTGCAGGTTGCTGGCCCCGGAGGAAGAACGTTTACGGTGAAACTTCCGCTTTCTCAGCAGCAAGTTGCTGATAAAAACGCAAGCGGCATGCTTTATAACCTTGATGCGGTGTTAGATGAGATTGGAAATAATTTATCAACGCTTGCACAAGCAAATCATCAAGCCGCCGTAAGTTATTTAAAAAACAACCCAAATAGTCCTTGGACGCAAAGCGTAAGCACAGCTTACGAAGCGGCGGGCACGACGATGCGCGACCTTGTGGGTGGTGGCGTGCTCGCTTTAGGTAATAAGCCTCTTGCGTTTGACATCATCAAAGGCGGTGAAGACCTTATTAAGCTAGGTCAGTCAATAGGAACCGGGCCGCAAGATTCGGCTAATTGGGAAGAAACAACACGACTTGTGCAAGCCACAACGGATCCTTTTGCGAAAATCGGTATTGTTGCAGGGCGCATTTTGGATGGAAATAGCGGTTTAGGGCGTCAAGTAGAAGTTGAATTGCGTCAGGAACTTCCAGGAATTTTCCTTGGTGGTGGCACCGTAAAGGGTGCGCTCGTAGCGAGCGGGTTGTTTGACGTAGGCGAAACCGGAGGTAGCGCAACAATCGAAGGCTACCAACAAGCTATCAATGAAGGCAAACCCCATGAGCAGGCTTTGGCAGAAGGGCGCAGAAGGGGTTTGGCTGAAGGCGCAACAGAGCTTGTAGTTCAGGCTACGCTTGGAAAAATTACTGATGTTGCGCTCGGGCGCGTAACTTCTCTTGGAGGAAAAGCCGCTACGCGAATTGGTTCAGAAACCGTTGAAGAGACGCTTCAAGAGGGTTTAGGGTCAGTTGCTGGCGACGTCGCAACCGGACGAGCGGTTGGCGCAAACTCAGCTTGGACCAAAGCGGTTTTAGGCGGCTACACAGGCAAAGGCACTGCGCTCACGACAGCGGGTGTATCAACGGCTCAAGATATTTCAGAAAGCTCACGCCCCCCACCCGGTTCAGACCCCGAAGCGGTTAGCCGTTCGCTCGGCACGATTCAAACGATTTATGGGGATTCAAAAGCTCAACAAGTCGTTAACACACTCACGTCATCTTCTGACTTAGCGGCTTCCGGGCAGCAAATCGCAACTAGCCTTTCAAACGTACTGGGCGATGACGCCGCTTCGACAATATCAAACAACTTAGTGGCGAATTTTGGATTAAGCAGCGCTTCAAACACCTTGCAAGGTCAAGGCGTCACATTAAATAACTTATCAACCGTCGTGGGGAAAACCGACGCTGGCAACAACATCACACTTGGTGATGCGCTGGGCGCTTCGATTACGGGCAATGGTCAGAAAGTTGCCGCCTCAACGGTAGTGGGTACAAAAGCCGACGGAACAAACCTCACGTTAGGCGATTTAGCGACAACGATAAAAACATCAACAGGAGCAGCCACAAGCGGAGCCTCTACTGGCGCAGTCACGGGTGATCTTACAACTGGGGCTACGACAGGCGCTACAACTGGGGCTACAACCGGCTCTACTACTGGAGCGACTACAGGCGCAATTACTGGAGCTACAGGAGCAACAGGAGCTACAGGAGCAACTACGGGTGCTACAACCGGAGCAACTGCTGGAGCGACGACAGGTGCTACAACTGGCGCGGGTACGGGAGCCACAACTGGAGCAACAACCGGAGCCACCACTGGCGCAACCACGGGAGCAACTGCTGGAACAGCTACAGGTGCAACCACGGGAGCCACAACAGGAGCCACAACGGGATCAACTACGGGTGCGACAACGGGGGCAACGACAGGGGCGACCACAGGAGTAACTACTGGAGCCACAACAGGAGCAACTACGGGTACAGCTACTGGAACAGCTACAGGTGCTTCAACTGGAACTGATACCGCCGGGTCAGTTGTTACCGATGTAAAGTCTGATACTACAACCGGAGCCACGGTAATAACGTCAACTGACGTGTCAACAGGCACTGATACGAAAGTAACAATCGGCGCAAATACCGGAATTGATACTTCGGTTGTTACGTCAACCGATGGGACAATTTCAACTGAAGTCAACACAAACACTGGTATTACAACTAACGTTGCAGTTGATACGAACACAAACCTAACTACAACAACAACGCTCGACACGAAGACGGGGGACGTTGTAATTACGGTTACGGATACGAAGACCGGCGACGTAATTGATAAAGAAGTTACAGTCGTCACCGAACTTAGCCCTGAAGAAGTTGCGCTGCTTACGGTTACGGACCCCCGCACTAAAACTCAAACCCCTACCGTTCGGCCACAACAGCAACCAGCGGCGAGCTCAGGTTTGCTGCTCGGAACCGCCTTGGCCGCTGCGAACCCTGAAGACTGGCTAGGGGGTAAACTACTAAGCAGTAAAGAACGCGATAAGTTCTACGACCCCCTTGCCGAGTTAAAAGCCCTTCAACAAGACTCACAACAACAAACCCAGCCCGAGCCGGCTGGAGCCTTAGCGGAGCGTGCGATGCCCGTCAAACCTTACTACTCATACGGTGAAGAACCCTCGATTGATGAAATTCTTGGGTTGCCCGGTGAAGACTCTTCAAGTTATAATGAAGAGGAAGAAGACACCGTACCCGTATTCAAGTCCGGCGGAAGGGTTTCTCCGCTCAACATCCAGATGATGTACGCAAAAGGTGGGCACACACGTGAAGACTTCCGTAGCGGAAAACATGTTGCGGGTCCCGGCGACGGCCAGTCAGATGATATACCGGCGTGGCTCGCGGATGGGGAGTTTGTGTTTCCGGCGGATGTTGTTAGCGCCCTGGGCAACGGATCAACTAAAGCCGGAACTGAAAAGCTCTACGACATGATGCACGAAATACGACGTCGCGCCCGCTCCAAACACCCCAAAGACTTACCGCCCCCGGCGTTGAAGTCCCCGTTAGATTACGTCAAGAAGGGTAGGTAACAAATCATGGCCGGTTTATTCGAAGGCTCAGCCCCAGATCCCGTCGAGCTCAGTAAAAGCTCGGTAACTAAAACCCCCGAGTACCTTACAAATTACCTCACGCAACTTGCGTCGGCGGGTATGGGGGCGCTCGGAACCGTAACACCCGGCACGCCGGCTTCCGGATCAACCCCAGGCACCCCGCCGACGGTAACGCCGTTTACCGGACAAAATTTGATTGCCGAGCGTCCTGATTTTTATAAAAATCTGATGACTCCGGCAGCCGGCGCAGACCTTCCGACTGCGGCTGATCTTACGCGTTATCAGTCACCGCTCGACACCGCCGCCACAACGGCGGCTTATGCTCAAGGGGTTGACGCCGCCGACATTAGCAAGTTTTATGACTTAAACCAGCAAGAAGTCATTGACGAGATGCAACGTCAGTCTGACATCAACGTTCAGCGTAATCTTCTTCCTGCGTTGCGCACTTTAGGTATGGGGGGTCTTGGCGGGGCTTCGGGTTCGCGGCGGACTTATGATATTTCTGGTCAGGCTTTAGCGGATGTAGCTTCGAATCTTCAATCGCAACAAACCGCCGCTCGCACCGCCGGCCTTAAACAAGCCATCGATGCCGCCCTACGCGAGCAAGCCACTCAGCAAGGTCTAGTGAGCGGGCTGAGCTCATTAGGGTCAACCGAGGCAACCGCTGCTCAAAACGCGGTTAAATCTTTATATGATCTTGGAACTGCAGATTTGGCGTATAAGCAATCTTTAATCGACGCGCCCGTAAAACGGGCTTTAAACGTTGCGGAAATCATGCGCGGTTACCAGTACCCCACAACGGTTGATGAAACAAAAGAGGAACTACCCACTAACTTTAGCCCCTCCGCATTGCAGCAAATTGCGGGTCTTGGAACATTGGTTGGCGCGGCGTTTCCGGCAGGGGGCGGCGGCCTTGGAAATAAAATTATTACCGGCATAGAAAACATTTTTAGCGGGGCTCAAAACCAATATCCTGAAATTGCGTACCCAGGCGGAGCTCCGATTGTTGACCGAAGCGAAGGTTAAGTCATGAGTACTTCCAAAGGCGCATTGCCCGTTTCTTATAACACCGAAACGCCGGGTGAAAAGAAAAGTCTTGAAGAGTTTTTACGCATTCAAGATGAATTGGAGCAGGCGCTCAACAATCGGCAACAGCTTTTTGACCCGGTCATGCTCGCTATGGCGCAGGGGTTTTTAGCGCCCACAAAGACCGGAAAGTTCGGCGAGGCGCTCGGCAATGTGGCCGCGCTGGTTGGCCCTGCGCAGCAAGCCGAAGAAAAGCGCAGACTGGAAAACATCGCTATGCGTCGTGAGTTAGCCGCCGCGAAATTAGGCGCTCAGCAAGCCAGTCGCGACGAAGCTATGTTGCGTGGGTTGATGGGCTCACCCTCAGCTGCGCCCGCCAGCCTTACGACCCCCGAAGGGGTCGGGACGCCCGCTCAAGCGCCTGCCAGTGCGCCGGGGGCTACGCCTCAGGCCGCCGGGCCAGCCACTTTAGCCCCGGAGGGTGCGCCTGTGGTGGGTGCGCCGCTAGCGTCCCGACCGGATGAGAAGATTCCTGAGGGGACGTTCCTTGACAAGATATCGCCCCAACAGCTCAGCGTAATGAGCATAAGCACCAACCCTCGGGTTCAGGGGTTCGCGAAAACGGTGCTTCAGTTGCGCGAAGATCAGCGCAAAAATTTCATGGTTGTAAACGGCAACATCGTCGACACCCGCACCAATAAAGTAGTTTATCAGGGTCCAGAAGAGCAAAAAGAAGCCACTTTCGCCGGCATTGAAGGCACATTCCGCATGACCCCCAGCGAACGCGCAGCAATTGTGAAAGAGATTGGGGCGCTTCCCCCAGAGCAACGCGACGCCCGGCTGCGCGAGCTGTTGAAAGGACTACCCACCTCTGAGCAGCTCGCCGCAAAAGCGGACCTTCTTAAGTCACGGGCTAAAGGCGAGGGCGAAGAAGAGCAAGCAATCATCGCGGCGGGCGCAGGCGCGTCAAATCAGATTCTTCCGGCGCGGTCAGTTTTGTCGTTCGCGGAAGACCCCAAACTCCGTGACGCTTTCGGCGTAACGTCTGAACCCACTGTCCTGAACGCCATTGCGGAGGCGGTTCGTGTGGGGCTTACGACGCCCGGCGGCAGCATAGGGTTCGCGGGCATCGACGAAGCCATAGCGAATCTCAAACTCACGCCCGAGCAGAAACGTGCCCGTCAGATGGTGGCTCGAGAACTGGCGATGCTTAACTTGGCGTACCGCCGAACTTATCTTCAGGGGCAGGGTTCAGTCTCAAATATGGAAGGCGAGGTCACGGCGCTGCTCGGCGGGTCGTTGTCAGACACCCCTGAGGCGTTGGCTGCTAAAGCTAAGTTGATCATCGCTCGGGCTGAGTTTGACAAAAAGGCCCGCGCAGGTTGGCTAAAGGCCCGTGAGCGCGGTGAGACAGTTTATCAGTTCAAAGACTCAGAAGGCTACACATCGGCGCTCGCCGAGCTTGATGAGAGAGCTAAAGAAATTCGAGACGAAATGATCGCCAAGGCCTCAAAGCGTCCGGGCGGAAGTCAAGCCAGCTCAACCGCAAAACCCTCCTCAGCCGCACCCGACCGCAGCGGCGCAACGGTTCAGGGCAGTAAAGGAGTTTGGGTCCGAGAAGCTAACGGCAGTTTGACTCTGAAAAAAGAGTAGAGCGATGGAAGACAAAAAACTCAGCAAACCTGAACGTTACAATAACCCTGGGGCGCTACGTCCGTTCAAGGTCATTTACGAAGGTCAGGTTGACGTTGACCCAGACGGCTTTGCTATTTTCGAGACTTCCGAAGCGGGTCGTCGCGCCCTGATCAAGCAGATTGAAACCCAGATTAAACGCGGCGAAAACACCGTAGACACTTTTCTAAACAGATACGCACCGCCGGGAAAAGAAAACCCGCCAGCCAACCGAGATAATTACCGTGTGGCTTTAGCCGAACATTTAGGGCTTAAAAGCACTGATCAACCGTTCCCTGAAGGCTCAACTGAACGCATCGCCGACGCTATTACTAAATTTGAAAGCGGCAGTGCATGGGGTAAACCTCCCGCAGCGTCTCAGGAGTCAGATGCGAAAGAAACCGTTAGTCAGCCCACGTTGGGTGAAAAGTTTTCTCAACTAGGCGAAGACGCTAAAAACCTCGCCCTTAAGACCGTTGAAGAATACCCCACCACCACTCGCGTTGTAAGTGATCTGATTGGTGCTGAGGCCGGACGGCGATTGAATGTAGCCGGGGAAATGGGTCGGCGGCGTTTTGTGCTTGAGAAAAGCCGCATGCAGGCCGCTGACCGGGCCGCTGCCCGAGCCGCAGAGCAAGCCGCCCGACAAGCAGCACAAAACGTTGAGGTTCTTCCCGCAACCTCCCGTCCCCCCGGCCCGGTGTCGGTTCCTGGTGCGGGGGCGGCCCCACCGCCCGGCCCAGTTGCTGCGGGGCCGAACGTCCCTGTGGGCCCAGCGGACGCGGGCCGAATGGCACCGGGGCAGACCGGGCAAATGGTCTACAACTACGGAAAAGCCGCCGGCCTGACTGATATAGAAGCCGCCCGCGCCCTCGACATGACTAAGCAAACCGGCGGCGTACATGACTTGTCGACGGGTCGGCGCGAAGGTCTGCAGCGCGTTCAGAGTATGTTTCCCGGTGAGCGGTATGTTGAAAATCCGCGTTTCGGCGGCCTTATGACCCCAGACTCAGGAGCCGGCGGCGGCCCTAGAGCTTCTTACGTTATGAACCAGCCCCCGCAGTCTTCCGCAACGCCGCTTGGCGGACCGCCTCAGCAGCCTACGCTTAGGGCGTTGCCTCCGCCTGAGCGTATTCCAAACGCCCCGATTGAGCCGCCGTTACAAGCTCAACCTTCCGCACCGAGCGGGCCTTCGGCGCTTTCTCAAGCGGCGAAAAACGTCTCACAGAACGTAAATGCGGGCGTTAGGGCATTTCCTGGGGTCGCAGGATTTTTAGGCGGCCTAGGGACGGTTGACTTGGGCCAAGAGGCTTATAGTCGTTTTTCGAAAGGCGACGCCCCAGGAGGCTTTTTAGCCGCTGCGGGGTCTGGGGCTTCGGCGCTGTCGTTATTTCCGTTCCCCGCAACAAAAGTTCCGTCAACCTTTTTAGCCATTGCTTCACCGTTGGCGCTTTACGCTTACGATAAGCTGAAGAATCGCGCCGTTTCTCAAGCCAAAGGATACGGCTCGCTGTTAGCCGGGGCCGAGCTCCCCGCACCGTCAATCTATTCCGGTTATTCGAATCCCTGAGTGTTGGGTGTCTCCTTGCCGCCTTCTTCAGTCCTTTCAAAGGCGGTTTCACCCTCAAGTTGAAAAACTTGAGGGTTTTTTCTACCTGTGCTTTGACATATAAAGCCATCGCGCCATGAGAAGCGCCTCAGCCCGGTCGACGTATTTCTTGAGGTTGAGCGGTGCTTCGGGGTAGGTTCTGATCGCGTACGCTCGACACAGCTCTTTATCAGAGCTCAGTTGAAAATACTTTTTCCAAGTCGAAGGCGTTACGTACACTACGTGAAGTCGCGTGGCGGAAACCGCTGCTCGAGCCACACCGAACGAATC
>Ga0129333_10001310_pt1 | contig 22351 bp, 29 predicted proteins | sample CPB6_08_DNA_FD_94474 | JGI IMG/M metagenome (GOLD analysis project Ga0129333, IMG submission 94474) | Freshwater to marine salinity gradient microbial communities from Chesapeake Bay, USA - CPBay_Sum_0.6_0.8_DNA | ecosystem: Environmental > Aquatic > Marine > Coastal | place: USA: Chesapeake...
AAAGCGGCGTCAGCCAACAACTGGAAGTTGCCGATGGGGTCGTCGAGTCCCTTGGCAAGGTCTTGTCCCTTCTGAAGGGCGGTGTCAAAGGCTTGGCCGACTGCAGTGCCAACGAGGCTGAGGCCGAAGCCAAAGTTGCCGCCTAGCAAGCCACCGGCCAGACCACCAAGACCGCCCCCGACGCTGGCGCCAACGCCCTGGCCGAACAGCGCGGGGAACGCACCACCGATGATCGCGTTGCCGGCGGCCTCACTAAATCGCTTATTTCGCTTCTCCCGAGACTTCTGTTCGTCGCGTGCTAGTCGCCTAGTGTCGCGCTCAACTTGTTTCCGAGCTGCGCTGAGTCTCTGCTCAGCATCGGCAAGCGCAGCAGGTGAACCCGGTACGGCGCTGCCATCCACTAAGCGGCCGCTAATCGGGAGGGCAGGGCCGCGAGGAGTGCCACCGCCCCCGGCTGATTGAAGCTTGCGCTGCCTGTCTGCAGGTGAGCCGGGGATCACCTGACCGTTGATCAGGCGGCCACTGACAGGTAGCGCGGGTCCCTTGATCTTGGCGGCAGCATCCGCACTCGACTTATCAATCGTCTTCTTGTTGTCGACAAGATCGTCGAGAAAGACCTTCCAGTTGTTTGCAATTTCTACCTGCCTTGCTTTAAAGGCAGGTGATCCTGGGATGCGAATCCCTCCAGGCAAAACACCGGAAATTGGAGACCGTGGACCCCCGGCCTGCGCAGATCTCTTTAACTCTGCGGCCTGCTTCTTTAGGAACTCCTCGTAAATCTGAGAAGAACGCCTGACCTGCGCTTCAAGAAATGCTGGTGAACCCGGTAAGTCTTTTCGTCCTCTAATGGGCTCCCGAGGGCCACCAATCCGGGCTGCTCGGTCCAGGCGTTGCTGCTCTTGGCGCCGTTGCTCCTCAAGAAACGCAGGTGAGCCCGGCGTGTCCTTACTGCCCCGGATCGGGCTACGCGCACCACCGGCACGAGCACGCTTATCTAGCTGCTGCTGGATCTCACGCTCACGCCTCGCACGCGCCTCGGTCAGCGCAACCTGGCGTGCCAGCTCGTTTGTGAGCTGCTTTGCCGTGCCGAACTGACGCTGTGAGTAGGCGGTGGTGAGGTCACCAAGCTTTGAACGCAAGCTTGTGACCCTGACTCCGCCTTCCTCCAGCTTGTTGATCCGCTGGCTCAAGCGGAACCGGCGGTTCTGCGCTTGCTCAAGCGCGTTGATCGATTCGGAGGCGCCGCCTTGTCGAGCGCCGAGGGTGGCTTGCTGACGCGCTTCACGCTCAGCACGACGCCGAATCTGGGTCTTGCGCTCCTCCAGCGTGACCTGGCGGGCAAGCTCTGTACTGATCCGTCTGAACGAGCCGAACTGTCTGTTCGACTGGGTTTCCGTCAGCTGGCCCAGTCGGGTGCGCAGCCGGGCAACGTCCGCACCGCGCTCCTCAAGCGCATCAATGCGTCGCGCTAAGCGGAATCGCTTTTCCTGCGCAATCTCCAGCGCACGGATGTTTTCACGTCTGCCTCCGTTGCGGGCGGCATTATTGATCTCGCTCTGTTCCTTCTTGCGCCGAGCTGCATCTGCTCGTTCTTCGCGGCGGCGCTCAGCTCTTGCCCTGCGCTCAGCAGCCAACTCTGTGTTGCGCTGCCCGCCGGTGCCTCGGCTGCCGCTACGAGCACCTACGGATACGTCGCCCAGCTCCGACGCAACCAGCCGCTTGGCAGCCTGCAGATCCTTGCTGAACTGCGACAGATCGACGGTCAGCGTTAATTGGGCTTGGCCCAGGTTCTCCGCCACCGACTCACGTACCGCTGTGGGCCTAGGTTGCCCCCGGCAATCTTGGGTATGGCTACCTCAGCTCTCCAATCACTCGCCAACGCAACCGTGGCGTTTGAGATCGCCGGAGCAGGTGTTGTGACGGATCCAGAGACGGGAAACGTCTACGCAGCTAAGTCGCAGGTCAGCTACACCGCATTCCTGAAAGCCACCAACGTCGATCCCGCACTTTTCCCTGGCGTCGACGCAAACGGCATCGTCTACGAGGGCTATGTCATCAACCCTCAAACGCTCAGCCCCAAGATCGGTATCGGAAGCACCGGAACGCTCACCTTCGGTAGCGGGCAGCCGGTGGGGTTTGAGATGGTGCGCTCCCGCCTTGGCTACGGGGATACCGGGGTGCTCGGTTCGATCCTTACCGATGTCCTAGGCACAAAGATCACCCTGCTCGCCAAGGAATAACGATGGGCGTTCGTTTCACAAGGTGGAACGCATCGGCGCTAACAGCGAAGGTGGCAACCACCTTGGGTCGTATCGCCCCCGTTTACGTCGAGGAGACCACGCTGCAGATCTCTAATCCGCTGTGGGACTGGAATTGGGACACTCTCCGCGAAGAAAGCCTGCTGCTAGGCGGTGAAACAGAGCCCGGCCTGCCCGGCGTGATCGTCAAGGCAGGCAAGCGGGACATCGTTGACACCGGACGCCTGCTCGACTCCATCACTGCCCCGCTGATCGTGCGTCGTGGCAACACCGCCACCCTGAGCATTGCGTGGACTGCCCCCTACGCAAAGCGGGTGTTGGAAGGTGGCGTCTACGGCACCTACGTGAACGTACGCGGCGAGATCGTCAGTGTCGGCCAGCGACCTGCACGCAACTGGATTCAGGCTGCCTACAACAGCAGACCACCGGAAAAAGTGTTTGCCAATGCTTGGCTCAAGTTCAAGGCCACGCAGTAACTAGGGGGAGGTCGTTCCTCCCCCTAGCCTCAACCTCAAGCGGCAGCTGCCTGAGCAGTCCAGTCGTAGGCGCCGTAGCCGATCAGATCAAAGGTCACCTTGGCGATGTTGCCTGCGGTGATGTCCTCGGAGAATGAACCGACCTGCGCAAGACCAGCGTGGATCTCGGGGTCGTCGCCAGAGTCGTCAGTCACAGGGGTTTCGCGATACCAGCGCACCAAAGTGCCGCTGGCAGCTTCCATAGCCGCCTGTTTAAGGATGGCATACCCCGCATCCGTAACCGATAAATTCATGCTGCAGGGAATGGTGTACGACTGCGAAGTGATCAGGTTTGCCACGAAACCTTGCTCAGAGTCGTAGTCCACAACTTCTTGGCTGTTGGACTGAGCCGAAATGCCGGTGTTGTCCAGCGAGAACACGCGGGTCAGGCCGGTAGAGCTGGTAGGGATAGTGCTAGCGCTCGTACCCAAAGCCAGATACAGCTTGTATCCGAGGGCGGCAAAGAAGGCTCCAGTAGCCATGGATCGTGGGGTGTTTAGCCCTAAGTTGCCTCGTTGTCTTCAAGCATCTCCCACGGGGTTGGTCGTGGGCAGATATGGAGGTCAAACCCACGGATGTCGTGATCCATTGGGCTGGTGGCTGTCAGTGCCAGCTTGAGCTGCTCTTCCGTCATTCCGAGCTGCATCAACACATCCCCTCGGCTACACCCGCGCTCCAGCATCTTCCTCGCAAGCTGTCCATTACGCCGAACAGCGCCGGGTGCCTTGAGCGTCCAGTTGTGGTCACGGATGAAGTGCAGCACATCCCCCTCGGCAAACACCGTCAGCAGCGTCGAGAAGGTGCCTTTGGCGGGCTGCCATGCGCGGCAGGTCTTGATAAATGCCTGATCAATGCAGCTGAACACGTCTTCCGCCGCCACAAACGGATACTTACGGCACAGCTTGCGTCCCATCAAGCGGAGCAGCCCTTGGTGCTCTCGATACATCCGCGCAACGTGCCTCTGCTCTTCCTTGCTCAGGGGCGTCGAAAGGTAGCCGGTGCGGGGTCTTCGACGCACCGGCTTGGTTGGGTCACACCTATCGGCAAACTGCCTCATGGCGGCAGTGTACCGATAACGTAACCCAGTAGCTACGACTACGCTACTCAGCTACGTACTACAGCAATCGTCTGCCCAGGTGTGTTGAGGATCAGCTCCTGCAACAGCTGCTGTAGTTGGGGCAGTGCTTTCAGTGGTGTGATCGCTGGTTGCTGATCGGGCTTCCACTCCACCTCCATCACATCCAGCTTGACCCGCTTCAAGCCTGCATTCGGGATGCCGGGAATCAGGCTGGTGCTGCCAGCAACTGCACCAGCGACGATCATGTCCTTCACCAGCGACTTGGCTAACTCGTAGGTCGCCTGCTTGATCTCGGACGGGATCTCGTTGTTGGCGTAGGTCTTCTCAGTCGTGGTGAACTCCTTGCGCGGCCATGCCAACGCTTGGGTGGTGGTGCTGCGTGTCCCCACAAATCCCACTAAGTCCAGGTTGCGGGTAGCGGTGATCAGCGCTCGCGTCTTCTGGTCAGTGGTTGCGTCATCCCACTGAGTCGCGTCGATGTCGCCGTCCGCGTAAGCCTGCGCCTCAGCCAGCGTGATGTAGCTGTTGGCATCCGCAGCACCTGGCGTAGCAATGATGGTGGCTGTCATGGCGCAGGTGGTGTTGATTTAGCTTTCCGGTGCTAGCCGCGTCCTTGGCCGCGTTTCTGCTTGCGCCCGTGGTTGGCGAGGCTGTATTGACCCTGCCCTTGGCGGGTCTTCTTTGGTGAGCGCCGCTTGAACTGACGAGCTGCGCTCACGCTTCCCTTACTCTTCGCCGCCATCCGAAGACTCCGCCTTCAAATCGGCGGTGAAATCGGACTTCACCTCAGACCAAGTGGGATGTTCCACTTCGGTTGCGGCTTTGGTAGCGCGACGCTTGCGCTTCGGCTTTTCCTCAGCTGCTGCGGGTGCGGCAACTGCTTCTGGCGCGGGGCAAGAAAGGGAGGCCGCTTGCGCAGCCTCCTCGTCCTTACGCCGGGCCAGGTTGAACCCGGTTAGTCCCATCAGTCGTTGAGGAAACCCTTGATGATGCCGATGTTCTTGTCATCGAACACCTGCTCCCAGTTGGAACCGGTCTCAAGGGTGGTGCGGTTGGGATTAGCACCGGTGCCCACGTACTTCACACCGATGGGGTGGAAGACGTTATGCCAGTCGAAGCTGACATAGGTGGCCTTGGCCAGGATGTCGCGGTCTTGCTCGGAGCGAAGACCGGCTTGCTCACCACTGGCAACAGCGCCAGGGGTGAAGAAGAACACATCATTGGCACCCAGGTCGTCAGACACCAACACCCGCATGTTCATGTAGGTGGGGATGCGGACATCGCCGAAGCTAGGTACGCGGCTACCGCCCACAGGTGCAGTGGCGCCGAGTTCAGCAGCAGACACGAAATCCAGTGCCTTCAGAGTCACCAGCTCGTAGTAAGCAGAGCTGTGAATTGCCATCACACTCAGCTTCTCGCCCTGGTCGCCAAGCTTGGCGCGGGCACCCGACACCATTGCGGCGGTGGGGTATGCCTCGGCGGTGGCGACTGTCAGACCGTTCAGTGCAGTCGCAAAGGCGCCGGTGAGGCAGGCCAGCAGATCTTTCTGCTGTTCGTTGGCGATGTAGGACGCCACTTTGTTGCCGATAGCGGCGAGTGGGTCCGAGCCGGCTGCGAGGGCTGCAAGATCACGAGCACCGAAGGCCCGCCCTCTATGCAGCACAACTGCGCGTTGCTTATCGGCAGTGATGTTGCCAGGGGTCAGAGAGCCGGAATCGCTCAGAACTTCGGCGTCACCGGTCAGGTTGGCGACCCAGTTCGGGATGTTGATGAAGTCACCACCTTCGGTGGCGTTCAGCTCAGCCATTGGCTGCACCACACCGCTGCTAATAAAGGCGTTGCGGAGGGTGGTCTGTTCTTCGATGTACGGCTCAAAAATGTCAGGGATGATGACATTAGAGCGGACGGTTTCGGCCATTGTCGGGCTCCGTTAATGGGTTCTTGAGTTCTCAGCCGCGCTGGGCCTCGGCTTTTAGGCGCTCATACAACGCTGGGTCTTCCCGGTACAAACGCGATTGCTCTGTAAGGTTTCGCGTCTCAGCCTTAAACGGGTTCGGTTTCCCATAAAGAGAACCGCCGCCGCTTGTGCTGGGGGTGGTGCCCATACCCTTTGCTCCGTTCGGTGCAAAGTGGTGGTCCCATCCACTTTCCGGGTTGCGGAGCCTCGCTAGATGATCCTGCAGCGGGATCTCCATACCGCCCTCTAGAACCACTGGTTGCCCCTCAGCCTCACGGAGGTTGGGTTGCAATAGGGCCAGCATTTGATCGGGGCGAAGCGCTTTGGCCTCGCTGATCTGCTGTAGAGCTTTGGTGCGGAGTGTCTCGGTGCGGCGGGCTTGGCGCTCGGCGTCAAGCTCGTTCTCTAACTCGGTGATCCGTCGCTCCAAGGCTTTGTTGGTCTCCTTGGAGTCCTCCCAGAGCTGGCGATATTCACCTGAGTTCTCCAGCTGCTGTTGCTCGCCTGTCTTGAGCTTGGCCGTGAGACCCCTCAGTTGGTCCTCAAGCTCTTGGACTTTGCTGTTGAGTTGGGCGTTCTTTTCGCCTGCTCGCAACTTGTCCTGCGTCACCAAGTCCAATTTGGCTTTGAGACGCTGAAGCTCGGAACTGTCGGGGGTTTCAGTCGCGGGTGAGGGCGGCACTGCCGCACTCGTTTCCTCCACGGGAGGAACACCACTTACGTTTTCGGACACGCAATGGGCTGAGAGTACGTATCTAGCTTTCCCCTTTCATTACAGGAACTCTGGGATCAGCACGCAGCGGCACAGCGGGTGCAACGGCGGCGGTCCCTCTGGAAATCCATCCGGCTCCATCTCCACACGGTTATGTAAGGGTCTGCAGCGTGGACATGTCTTCGGGTCAAGTACCGCGTTCCACCGCCAATCCACGTTGCGTAGCCTGCCGGCCGCTCGCCCAGTCTCCGCAGCACGCTTCGCCGCAGGTGTGATCGCTGCCCACAACACAGCAGCCGTGATGGAGCGGAATCGTTCTCGCCATGCGTTCGCCACCGTCCCCTTCGTAACCCTCGGCACGGGACGCCCTGCCTGCCGTCTCACCCCAAGCACTTTCTGCGCGACCTCCTCCGTTGTCGGGTCATCAAAAAACATGCCGACAACACTGCGCTCCAGCAGTTGCAGAAGCTGCGTCACAAACGGTGGGATCCCTGTGCGGGGTGCAGGTGCAAATAGCTGGGATAGCCGCACCCCCACAACCTGCGTGTCGTCCAAGACCTGAGTGAGGGGTCTTGGCGCGAGCTGCCCAGCCTCAAGGCCAAACATCCGCTCCACCGGACCTAACACAGTCGTCTCAATAGCCAGCACCCGGCTGAGTAGCTGCTGAGCCAGTACATCATTGGCCTGGAGCAACCATGGCAGCAGTTGCCTCCTGATCTGCGGCCACTGCAAGTAACGCTCAAACCTTGTTGGTGGCAGCTGCTGCAACAGCAGCGCGTACACCCGCAGCGCTAGCTCGTACAGCACGTCACGCGCTTCGGCGTCCGTGATGTCCTCCTGCTGGCTGATCGCAGCGGCCAGCTCGCGGATGTACTCCTCAGGCGTCATTCGGCGTTACGGCCAGATCGCAGTGGTGTCGGCAGCGTCTGGCTGCTAAGCGATTCCCCCTGGCCGGCGTTCTGGAATGCCATGTCAGGCCCAGCAGCCGCTAAACGCTCCATCACCTGTTGCTCCGCCAACCGCTCAGCCGTCAAGCTCAGCTCCTCCTCCAAATCCACGTTGGGCGGCAGCACCTCACCGTCCTGCAACACCTTCAGCAGCGTCTGCTGGCTGATCGCGTTCTGCATGTAGAGCTGCAGCAATGCCGTCACCTCATTGCCGGTCAGCATCCGGTTGTCGTAATCCCTCGGGATCATCACGGTCGGTGGGTCGATACCCACGTACTGCGATGCCAGCTCGAACATCTGCGAAAGGCTGCGCTCCAGATCAATCGAGATGATTGCCATGATCGAATCACTGTCGATTCGATCCATACGACGCGCTTCTGCTGCCGCGTTCGTCAGGTTCTGAGATGTGAGCGTGTTGATGCCCAGTCGGCTGATCTGATCCTCCAGCGCCTGCAGGCACTTCAACTGACTGTCGAACGCATCGCTGGTGGGCTGCACCCACTCCGCACCGCCATCCACCGGCATCAACAACGCCGTGTTGACGCTGATTCCCACTGGGCTATCAGTGTCTGGGTCGAAGCCACGCATCACCAGCATCGGGTTGGCACCGACGTGAATTGAGTGGTGGTAGTCGCAGAACCGCTGCGCATACGCGATGTTCAGCTGCGCTACCTCCAGTAGGGGAGGTGTGCTCATCAAGTTGCCGGTGCGGTTTGCATAGACCGTCACCAGCGGGATGCGGTCAACACTCGTGCTCCCGCTATCAACCAGCTCCCATTGCTTCGGCAGCGGCACGCTGCGCAGATTGGTAGGCCGGCTCAGCAGCGGGGCAGAACGCCAAATCTCATAGCCGCCTGGCGTCAACACTCGGATCTGATCAACCAGCTCTTCGCCATAAGGCCCCTTGGGCGACACCACCTGCTCGCGGATACGCACTTGGGCAAGATCGCTGCTCGCGCTGTCATTGCTGGTGCGCCACCCCAAGATCTGCCTGGGATGCACTGGCACTAGGTAGGGGCGCTGCCCAAGACGACGCTCCTCCGCCAAGGTCCTCGGTGCCGTGTCAGCCGCAAAGTCGACGATGGTGCTGCCATGCCCGTACAGCAACGCCGTTACCAGCTGACGCCTGGCGTACTCATTCAGCGTCGTGCCGTCACCAGTGACGTTCTGCGCCCACTCGCTCCAATAGGCATCACCCTCTATGGTGATCCCCTTGCGCAAGATGATCCCCGCTGCCTGTGAGGCCAAGCGGTTCAAAAACGGGGGCAACGTCGCGTGAAAAATTCGACGCTGATAGCTGTCGTCCTGCTCGGATGGCTCCTGGGGCACCAAACGACGACTGTTCGCACGTAGTCCGTTGGTGCCTTCTAAACAGGTGTCAATCGGATCCCAGTGCGGCTGCATGGCCAGCACTGCACTACTAACAACGCTTGGATCATCCAAGTCGCTGCTGGCGGGCATCGCGCCAACAACCACGCTGGTGTTCAGCGGTGGATAGCTGCTGTTGTTGGCTACGGCCACGTCACGCTTACGTCTTTACCGAGGTTTCCGGTGCTCACAACACCGTCCTCGTCTGGTAATTCGGGTCGCTTTCATCCAATGCGTGGACTTCAGGCCCGAATCCCGTCGCCAATAGCTCCTCGCTCATCCCCTCCTCGACAGGCTTCGCCTTCTTGGCGGCGTCCGCTGCCTCCAATGAGGCGATCCAGCTGTCAAATGCCTCACGCGATGGGATCTTGGCCGGTAGCTTCAACCACTTGCGCACCTCCTTTGGACACCGCAGAAACACCGAAGCGTTGTTCCCATACACGATGTAAAACCTCCCGTTCCAGTCCCTGCCGGTCTCGATGACGGTGTGCTGGGAGAGGTGAAGGCGTTCGCGTTTTGCCAAATCCCAAAGGCGTACTTAAGTACGATAGCCCTTGGTAAAGTGAGGGCGCCAGCGGGTTGCCTCCCCTGGCGCGTGACCAACTCACCTAAGCTGAGCTGATGCAGGAAGTATGGCGTCCCGTCGTCGGATACGAGGGGCTCTATGAAGTCTCTGACCAAGGCAGGGTGCGAAGCCTTGACCGAGCCGTTGTGCAGTTAAACAGGGGAGGCAACTGCACCCGCCTGTACAAGGGAAAGTTGCTCCGGCTTGTGGCCACGGCTAAGGGCTACATGACCGTGTGCTTGTCAAAAGCCGGAAAGCACAGAACCGTCAAGACCCACCGGCTGGTTCTAGAAGCGTTCGTAGGAGGGCCTGCTCCGGGGCAGGTGTGCCGGCACGGACCTCTGGGCGTTCGGTGCAACGCACTGAATAACCTTTCTTATGGAACTCAGCAGGAGAACATCAATGACCGAAGGCGTGATGGCACAGATGTGACTGGAACCCGAAATCCCAAAGCCAAGCTGACAGAAGCCCAAGTGAGTGAAATACGAGCTAGCAGGAAGATGGGTACTGAACTCTCAAAAGAGTATGGAGTAAGTAAAAGTGCTATATACGCTATAAAAAGTAGTACCTCGTGGCGTAATCTTCTTCAGTAGACCCTGAACTTTGAACCGCCTGTGGCCCACCGACGCAGTGGGGCGAGGTAGGACACGGCGTAACCCAAGGCATCCACGGGACCTGAGATGTCGTCCAAGCCCCCGACCCCCTTCTCAGGCTTGCCGCTCTTGTCGTAAGTCTGCTGCTCCAAGGACTTAATCAGGTACTTGCAGCGGTTGTGAACCTTCATCCGATCCGCCAGCAGCAAGACGTTTACGCAGTTGACTCGATCACTGATCTGCGGGTTCGCGGACTGCACCTTGAGCTGGAACCCACCCTTACGAAGGAGCGACAGGTCGGATTCACTGGCGTTGGTGGTGGTGCGCTGGCGAGAGGCCGCGTCAGGTATGACCACAAGATTCCCCGCCTCTAGCTGGACGGGGTAGGTCTCCTTGAGCAAGCGCACCAAGGCAGGAGTGTCCTTCGGATGGTGCTCAGCGACAACGTGGAACTCATCGCCCCTGCGCACAATCACCTCGGTAAAACACGCCGAAACGTTGAAGTCAACCCCGATAAGCAAGCGGTCTGTCTCAAGAATCTCCGTGTCGCACCAATGACGATCTCGGCAGAAGGGATGGTAGACCGTCGTATTTGCAAGGTTTGTGAACTCACCTTGGATGTAGCTGGCAATTAACTGGTTGTCGTAGTTCTGGTAGAGCGATTCGACAAAACCCTTGGGGAGGTGGGGGTTGTCGGTGGTCGCAGCGCGTATCAAACGGCGGTCGTCGTTGTCACCCTCTTCAACGAAGGTGCGGTACATGTATTTATAGCCTTCTGGCGTGGAGGCAAGTGCCAACTGGGGTTTCTTGCCGCCACGCAGACGGGCTAGCATCATCTCGGCGGCTTTCTTTGATACCTCCTGCGAAGATGTGTCGATCTCATCGGCCAGGCAGAAGCTTAAGTTCTGGCCCCTGATTCTATTAAATGTCTCGGTTGCTCGACAGATAAGGGTTACGGGGCCGTTTGAAAGATGTAGGATGTACTCCGGCTGGGGAGACACGCGGAAGTCGTACTCAATCTTAAATTGTTCGAGAAACTCGTCGAAGGAGCGCATCCAAACGTCCCGCAACATGATGTTGGTGGGCTCGAAGACTGCGGCGGTGGTGTTTGGGTTATCGAGACCAAGAAATATGGCCTTCGCGCACAACGCAAAGGTCTTGCCAGCGCCGAATCCGGCGCAATAACCGAGGATCTTGTGCTCGGTGTCGTCGACAAACTCCTTTTGAGGGGGGAGTAGGGCGTCGTAAATGCGGCTGCGCAGTGATTCGTAGCTCTCCGTGCAGCGGGTGCTGGTGCGTTGCGGGGGCTCCAGGACGTTGCCGCCGGCGATCACGCTCAGAATCGACACGTTCTCGCCAAGGAACTACTTACTCAGGTTACTAAGCCCCAAAAGAAAAGCCCCCGCTCTCCAACGAGGGCCTCGTCCCCTTGGTCACATCCACCCGTTGGATGCACCCCACCTTACCTAGGTCGTCAATGGGGGCAGGGGGAGGTGGGGGTAGGGACCTTGGGGGTAGGGGGCACTGACGTAGGGGTAATTAGAGTGTTAGATGTGACGTAAGGGTGTTATTGAGCTTGGGGGTTACTGGCGTAAGGGTGTTATTTGGGGTGGTTCGATGTGGGAGGCGCGGGGTATGTCCCTGTGCCCTGAGCTCATCACCGTGGGGGTAGGGCTGCGGCACCCGGTACGGGGGGCATTTGCTCCATTAGTGACAACCACTAGTGGGGTTGATGCTCACCTAGCGGGTGCAATCCTGCCCCTACCCCTGACGGGGGTGTGCGATATGTGAGAGACCTTAGCGCTGGTGAGTTTGGCCGGATTAAAGGCGCGATACCACCGGCCGGATGTGGTGAGCCTGCCTTGTTGGTAGGTGTGGCTGCCCGCCTCGGTGTTGTTACCGGCTGGCGTTAGCGGGTGTTACCACCGGCAAGTGTCGCCCTGGTGCGCGGGTTACTTGGGTGCGTCGGCGCCTACGGTGCGCAGGATTGCACAAGCGGCACCAACGGCTGCGCTGTATTGGCGCTCCTTGGTGGCGAGGTCTGCGATGTGTTCAAGCCTTGCGAGCTGACGCGCGACAAACTCCTCGCGCCTTTGGTTGAACGTGGCCGCGATTCGCTCGGTTGCTTTCTTTATGTAGGTGTCAATCATGCGATCAGATACCCCCCACCCCTCCTCGGAAGCGAATCGGATTATCCGCCAACGGGCTGCCCCTTGGCTCAAAAGCTCTTCAACAGCCGAGATGCGCTGTTCGAACTGCGCTTTTGTTCCTTTGACGGCCACCGACCCTTACATAAGTTATTCTGACCCTAGTTTGCCCGGATTGGTCGCCCTGGTGGGTTTACGACCGCAACTTACGTAAGGCACAATGGAGTTAAGGCCCGTAAGGGTCTGACCTTTACCCCTACCCCTCCTCTATGGAACCCGTTTCAACTCTGACCCTTGTAGACGGCGTGTGGGTCGCGCCTAATGGCCAGACCTTTGCCCCGGACAGCGAGGGTGTTGTACTGATTCCTGCCGGTGCGATCAGCGCCGACTCGTTTGAGATTTACCCCCACACCGAATCGGTGGTGCTGTATTTGTACCCCTTCAGCACTTACATTTGTGAGCTGGACTGCGGCGGCTTTTACCTCCAGCTGGAGAACTGCGAGCACGAGTCAGCAGAACTGGCTGAGCTGGCCGCGATTCTTGAGGAGTGGTTGGCCGAATGATCCGCTCTGCCTTTTGCTTTGCCGCTGCCTGCGGCCTTTATGTGCTTGGCACTGCTGGCTGCCTCGTTACTACTGCTGCGATTGCCAAGCATCTTGAGATCACCGGCTGCCGCTCTGAGGCTCGCCTAGCGGGTTTGGACCCGTCCTATTGCGAGCATCGCTAACCCAACCTCGTTACCCCTTACCCCTACCCCTTCTCATCATGCAATCCCCAGAACACTACTTGCCCGGTTTGCTGGTGCGTTATCGCGGCGCAACTGACACGCGAGGCAGCCGCTGGGTTGCCACTCTCACCCGTGGTGCTGGCCCGGATTGGAAGCTGAGCGCCACGGTTCCCTATCAGTCCGGCCCGGATGCGGCAGCCGCTGCGGTGGTGGCCAAATTCAATACAAAGCACGCCACCAGCTGGCGGGTCGATCCCACTGCGCTCTCGTTAGACGGTGGTGCTCTGTACGGGTACGGCTGTTTGTGCAATTAACCCAACCCCGCCAACTTTTCCTCCTTTTGATCATGGCCAAGACCGTTACCCTTACCACTGCTACAGGTTCCCGCACCGTTCCGGCGGTGTGGGTTGGTGATCACCTAGCGGTGCATCGGCCGCTTGATAGCAAGGAACCCAGCGGCCTTAGCAAGCTCCCGCGCTGGTGGGTGATCAGCCACACGGCAACCGGCTATAGCGCTTCCGGTGGGATTGATGCTGCGCAACGGGATGTGATCGCACTGGCCCGCTTGTGGGATGGTGCGTTTGCAAGCGTCACCGCTGCAGGCGATGCCAAGGGCTGGAAGTGGCGCGACCGCTGGGCGGATGATGTTCGCCGGTTGGGTTACGGCAGACCTGTTGTTGGCCCGCGTGATCTGACCCCCCTAGAGGAATTGAACAGCGCTGGCACAGCTGGTGAGGTTGAGCAGGCCGTGCGGCGGGCTATGGGTTACAGCCCGATTGAAGAACCGGAAGCATCCGAACAGTTTCCGGCTGAGGTCACCAAACGCAAGGCCGGCCACGGTGCGATCCGGCGTAACCCTGAGAGCCAAGAACTGGAATTCTGGTGGCTGCCACAAGGCGGTAACTATCCCGATTCTGAAGCGTTCGCTCTGGCCGCTTGGTATCCGATCCCTGCCGCTTGTGATGTTGAGGGCTGGTGCCTTGGTTCCGTTGCCGAAACCCCCTGCGGCGATTCTGTGGAACCTGATCACCCGGACGCATGGCCGCGCTTGCTTGGCCTGATCTAACCGAACCCCGTTACCACTAACCGTTACCCCTACCCCTTTTAATCAATGGCAACCCCTACCCTCTCTGGCCGCTTGCGGTTCCACTTGACGGTGCGCAGCAGTAACGCAAAAACCGGCCCGATCCCGGTTTCCACCAGTAGCCGCGCAACCTGCCCCGATTCCTGCCCCTTTAAGCGGAACGGCTGCTATGGCGACGGTGGGCCGCTTGCGATTCACTGGCAGGCCGTTACTGATGGTGAGCGCGGCAACCCTTGGAAGGAATTCTTGGCCGCAATTGAAGCGCTACCAGCTGGCCAGATCTGGCGCCACAATCAAGCTGGCGACCTTTGGAAGCCGGGAACCCTTACGGGTCGCACCGCCTTAAATCAGCTGGTGGAATCGAACCGGGGCAAGCGCGGCTATACCTACAGCCACCACAAACGGACCCCTGCAACAGTTGCCGCTTTTAAGGCTGCAACCGCAAACGGTTTCACCGTTAACGCCAGCTGCGAAACCGTAGCCGGCGCTGATCACGCAATTGCGCAAGGGTTGCGGGCGGTGTTCGTGGTTCCCTCTACCGAAACCCGCACGGCGTGGGATACCCCGGACGGCAACCGGGCGGTGCTTTGTCCAGCGCAACGTATCGACGGTCTGACCTGTGAGAAGTGCCGCCTATGTCAGTCCCGGCCGCAGAACGTAGCCGTTGCTTTTAAGGCTCACGGTTCCGGCCGTAAGCGGATTGAAGCGGTTCTCTCTGCACTTGCCTAACCCAACCCCGTTACCCCTGACCCTTACCCCTTTTAAAGCAATGAGAAGCCCGATGCGTCCCGGTTCTGATGGTGTGTCAGTACGGCTGGCCGCTTTGCAACGCAAGCCTGATCGTGTAACCGTTGTGATCAGCGCTTCGCTGTCTGATCGCCTACGGGATCGTGCCCTAGTTGAGGGCCGGTCTCTCTCCAACCTTTGCGCTTATTTGCTTGAGGTTTCGATGGCAGGTGCGCAGCATGGCTGATGATCAGCGCAGCCGTGCCACTGATCAGCAGCTGGCGGAACGTGTGAGCGTGGCTGCCATGCTGCGCTTGCAAGGCGCCACACCTAGCGCGATCCTGTCCCGGCTGGTGAGCGATTATGGCGTGTCAGTCCGGCAAGCCCGGCGATACCTAGCGCTGGCCAATGAGGAGATAAAGGAGGATGGCATCCCACCAGCTGCCGACCCCTTTAGCGAAACCGCCACGATGGCTCTCCACCGGATACAGCTTCAAATGATGGAAGCGACCCCGAGTGAACTGCCCCGATTGATTGGTGCTCTGGCCAAATTGCGGGAGGTCATGGCAAACGGCCCTAGCCTCTCTGATGGTGACCTGATCAACCGCGCGGCGTTTGAGGGCGGGCTAGCTGCGCTAGGCAGCAGAGAAGGCCCGGAGCTGAGATGAGATCACCGCCCATAGATTCCACCGGCCCCGTAAGGGGCCTTTTCTGTGGCCGCTATGTCACGAGTGACATAAGGCGCAGCCGAAACCCCTTGCAACCACTAGGGCGGTGCGGCGCAAAAACAAAAGGCCGGACGTTAACCCTTACGTATGGGCTAGGTTGGCGGTGCCAAGGGCAGCCTTGGCAGATCACAGAATCAGACCCATGAAAACCCAGACCTGTTACAACCCCTCAGAGTTGGTGTGGCTTGCCATGCTCACCCTCCAGCACTTGGAGGATGTTGAGGATCTCAGCCGAACCTACGGCGACTTTCTAGATCATCTGCGGGAGTTGCAACAGGATTTGATTAGACCTCGCCGCCCTGGTGAGTTGTCCTGCACCATCCGCACAAAAACAACCCATAAGCGCTGCACCTGTAGGTGATCGGCTGGCCCCATAAGGGGCCTTTCTTTTGTGCCCTGAGATGAGAACAATAATCACTCCCCCTATCCGCCAGGTCCTATTTGCCAGGCCATTCCCCCTATTCGCCAGGCCAAGAGCCACATAGCAGCGTAAGGGTTAGTGTAGGTGAGGCGGTCGTCGCTACCCGTAAGGCTGCGAGCGGTGTCATCAGGTGATTCTGCTGGTGGCTGAAACCGTACTGGAGGCCGCCAACCCCAGGGTGAATGCGATTTTGCTCCCTTGAATGCGATTTCTAAGGGGTGAATGCCCTAGTGAATGCGATTTTTAGGGTCCGGTATCCAGCCCAGTGGCGTGCTTGTGGTGGGTGAGGTGTCCCCCTTGAATGGCGTTTCGGGTTCCGTTGTCGTAGCCCAAGAAGTAAACGCCAGCCAGCACGATCAACTCACAGGCGGCGCAGGTTAAGGACCAGATCAATGTCCTCTCCCCACGTTTCCTCGCCGTCTTGCCAGAGGACCTCGCAGGTGGGGTCGAACTCGTCGTCGTAATACTCCTGGACAAGCGGCTCCAGCACTCCAAGCAGGGCTTCGTTGAACCACAAACCCTGCAGGTTGTGGATGATGGGGTCAGGGCTGTCATTGCGGTGCAGAACGATGGTGGTGCGCTTGTGAGATGAATGCGGTTTCGGTGGGTTCAACCTGCTAAGCCACGACACGGGGCGCCTCCTGCGGATGAAGTTGCTGATAGCGATGCAGGCGTTCAAAAAAGTCCTGCTCGCATTGATCAAGCAGTTGGCGATCCAAGTGATAAACATCAGGTTTGCCGATCTGACGGGCGACAACAAGTAAGGCTTGATTGACCTCAATTCCGTAGGTGAATGCGATTGCAGCCCTGTAAGCCGCTAGTTGGATGTAGTACCCACCCCGCATCATTTCGGAGTTGGGATCGCGGTATCGCTGCGAGGTTTTCCAGTCGATCAAGCAAATGTCGGTGGAGTCGTAGGTCCACCCCAAGCAATCGAAGGTGCCACTGAAGCCTGCACCGTGGTAGCAAGGCAGCTCAACGCCGAGGGCGCTGTGAAAGTTGGTCTCTAACCAGCGCTGCAAGGATCTCCAGTAACCGCCAAACACAAGGTGGTGTTGAGTTGGTAGCCCGTGAATCCAATTTTCCGCTTGCGTGTGTAGGTAGGTGCCTCGTGTACGTGCAGCGAGGGAGCGCTCCTGTCCACCTGGGCGATCCAGCCAAGCTTGGAGAGCTTTTTTAGCGGCATCACTTTTGGTGGCACCGACCACCGTGGTGATGGATGGGAGTCTGCCGAGAGGTGTTTCGTAGCCGGTGCGGTCTTCCCTGCGGGTGATGTCGCCACGAGGGGGTGGCATCTGCAGGGAGTAGGTGGGTTTCATGCGGCACTCCTCGCTTGGAGCAGTTGAAGCACCAAACCGGGTCCCGCGTTATCTGCAACCGCGTTAAGTAGCAAGGGTGCCCACTGAATGGCCATTGCGTCTGCAATGCCTTGGTAGGTCTTGCTGCGCTCCTTCCAGCGATCCTTGCCAGGGGCCAGCTTGTTCTGTCCAGATGGTGTCTGGTTATCCCAGCGTCCGTTGGCCGGCTTGGTCAGGATGTTGGTGGGTTGCAGTGCTGGGAGTCCTTGAAGCCACAGGCAGGTGCGTTTGGCTTCAGGGTGGCCGAACTGCCACGGTTGAATGATGCAGTCCGGTTTTCGGATACGGGTAGAGATGATTCCCACGGGGTTTTCAAGAGCGATGTGGGGTATGGGGGCATTAAGGAGCAGCTGAACGAACTCCAGGGCGTCTTCAGTCAGCTGGGGGTCTCGGAGTCCACGAGTTGTCCAGTGCATACCGGACAGGCACAAGTAGGTGCAGGGTGGAAACGCGACCAGTAGGTCCCACTGCAGGTGCAGCAGGTCTCTTACGTCACCTTGGTGGTGAGGTCCTGGGGTGTCGGTGGGTAGGAGGTCGCAGCTGACGGCATCACAACCAGCAGCAATGAATGCGTCGCGTACTCGTCCGCTGTATTCGCAGGCAACGAGAACTCGTGGTTTCATCGCACACCCTGCACTTGAAGACGTTCACCGTCTGCGGTGATGAGGAGTTCCCTCACCCAGACCCGCTTAGAGCGAAGTTGCCCCTCGCAAGCTTTGTTGTGGGTGTAGGCAGCATCCACGCAGTTCTGGAAGCCCGCCCAGAGGTGAGCAGCGTTGAGGTCCTTGCACCACTGGTTGGAGGTGGCGTTGGGATGGGTAAACCAGAGACCGTCAGCACGCTGGAGGGCGTAACGGGTACGCAGGAGGGACATCGCTCTCCAAAGGGCAGATGGTTATGCGAGTAAGTACGAGCCGTAGGGAGTGAATGGGGGCCACCTAAGCAGCTCCCCATGTCGCCCCAACGCAGGTAGGTGATCAGAGCCTCCTAGAAGGCCCCCTAAGCCCCTCAGAACGGAGACTTGGTGGGATCACCGCCAGTCAGCAGGGCAGAGAGGTTGTAGCCCTCTGCAGCGCACTCCTCCCACGCAGCCTTCACCTGCGCTCCAACCGCACCCTTCCGTTTTCCAGGCTTGAGCACCACCGTGTAGCGGGTGTCCATGCCGGTGCCGGTGCGGTTCAGCTCGAAATCCCATGCACCAGGATCGTTGGCCACGTCCTCATCACTGAACAGTGCAGCCAACGTGTCGAGGATCGACACTTGGCTGGCCTGGAACAAACGCACCTTCTCAGTGGCGTAATCCCAAATCCAGAAGGCCAGCGCCTGCTTCAAGCGGGTGGGCTGTCCCTTCTGGTCGATGAGGGTGACACCCTCATCAGCAGCGCGGTCGTCCAACTCCTTGGCGGTGGGCTCCTCAGAGAAACGCAACGACTTGGGCTTGCCTTCTGAGGTGCGTCCCCAGATCTCGTAGAAATCCAGGGAGGCGTCACCCACAGGGGAGAACCGCACGGTGTCCCCATCAGAGAGGGAACCGGGGTTCAGGTAGAGATCACCGCTACCGGAGGTCTTCTTCTCCTTGACGGCGGTGACGAAACGGTCAGAGACGAATGGCATGAATGGAGTGCCGGTGTCGTCTCCACCTTACCCAGATAAGTAAGGGTGTCAAGGGGTTGAGGTGGTGCGGTTCAGCTGCTCTTCACCTCAGACAGCAGGTGGCTGCGCAACTTGCCAATGTCCATGCCGGAGACCTCACGGGCCAGCACCTCAAACAGCTCAGACCTGTTGATGCCGCTCTTCTCAGCAGCATCAGTCCACAGCACCCACGCTTCCTCGCTCACAGAGATGGTGCGCTGTGCCTTGAAGCCCCAAGGGGTGTGGCTGGAACGTCCACCCATCGGGCGACTCAGTGCAGGCATCGTTGATCAGCTATTCACTTACATAATACCTACTCAGGTAAGTGCTTGCTTACTTCGTGTTGGATCACGTCCCACAGCTCCCCCTCAGGCACCTCCAGCTCCTTCGCTATCGCTGGTAGTGACTCCACAATCACCTCCCCATGCACCGTGTTGCCGGTGAGGAGTCCCTCGAATGCAGGTGCCAAGCCATTCAGCCTCGCCTTGTCCTCCACCACATAATCCACACCCCGCTTCGCCAGCTCGATCCGCAGCCACCTCCCAAACTCCTTGTTCACCTCCACCTCACACTCCTGAGGGATCTCCTGCACATCGGGCAGCCCCAAGTCCAGCTCCCCCACAAACGCCAGGAACAGCTCCGCCGGTCCCAACACCTCACCACTGGAGGTGCGCATCGGTTGCTTCTCCTCCACCAGCTTCCCCAACCCAACGGGGTAGCTGCGCTCAGCTAACGCCACGTTCAGCCTCCCCAGCGCCAGCAACACCTTGGGGGCAGGATCCCTGAGAGTGCCGGTGGCAAAGCCGCTGATCTGGGATGAATGGATCACCTTGTCCCCCAGCACCGCTTCTGACAGCTTCAGCAGGCCAGGCTGGCTCCACTGACGGGACCACGGCTTAAACAGCTTCCGAAACTGCTCGCGTCCCTCAACCGTTTGGCTGGTGATAGGGCCTGGGGGAAATTGGCTGGGCTTACCCATGTGCTCTATGACACGTAAGTAAGTACGTCATAGGTACGGGTGGGGGCGCCTGTCAACTGCGTGAGACTCATGCGACCCATCAACTTCGGTTGAAGGGTTTTTATAGGGGGTGGGGGTGGGGGGATTTTTGTTTGTTTATACAGCACCTCCCTTCCCCCACAGTCGATCTCAGCGAAATTGGCCATGTTGGTTTATGTGTGTTTTCTCTAGAAAACCAACACCTCCCCAACACCCCTCCAGAAAGCCCACATGTTGGTTTCCAAGAATGTTGGTCAACAAATGTTGGCTTAAGCCCCAGTCCTCCCAACGGTTCTCAGCGATTTACCTCATAAACCAACCACCCTCCCCCCACACCCCCTCTCACTCCTCCACCCAATACACGTAGGTGGGCTTCTTGACCCCCACCCTTACCTCGCTCTCCCTCCTCAGCCCGTGCTGCCCTTCCCCAAACAGCACCTTCACCACCCTCTCCACACTCCCCCTATGGGCGTTGATCGCCCCACTGATCTCAGTTAGGTCCAATGCTGTGTCACGGCTCCTGCCCCGCAGGCACTCCACCACCTTCAACCTCAACCCCTTCAGCCGCTCAGTCCCATCCGCCTCACCGTTGTGGGTGGTGATCGTCAAGCTCAGGTCCTCGTTGCTCCCCAGCAGCTCAAACCGATCTCCCCCTTGCGTGATCCCGGTCCTCGGCTTCAGCACCGTCAACACAAACTTGGGCTCCTTGCTCTCCCCGTCCCGCACCACAGCCCACACGTCGCTAGCTCCGTTGACGATGTAGCTGCTCCCAAACAGATCCCCCAAACTCACTTCACGCCTCGCACCCACCCGGCTTTTGTCCTGCTTCCGTAGGTGGTGTGTCAGCAAGATCGCCACGTTCTCCTCGCTGGCGATCTGGTTCAGCCGATACAGGTGCAGCCCCACTTCGGCTTCGCCCATCCCAACAGTCCCGCCAAACAGCGATCCGAAGCTGTCCATCACCACCACCCTGGCCTGGTGCTCTCGGATCCACCTCCTCAGCTCTGGGTACATCGCAGCGCTGAAGTTGAACTGGAACCGCACTGAGCCCTTAGGCACCTTCATGTCCATCAACCTCAGCTTCTGCTTCGCGTTAGCCGCTGACTCGTCCTTCTGGATCACCAGCACATTGCCCTGCACTGCTTGGAGCGTGCCGCCAAACTTCCCACCGCTCGCCACTGCTTCAGCTACGCGGTAGATCAGCACGCTTTTCCCGACGCCACCATCAGCAGCCACCATTGTCACGGCGCCAAGCGCCAGCAGGTTTTCGATGGCTGGCTTGATCTCGGCAGCGTTTTCCATCACCTCCTCCAGCGTTCCTGACTGGAAGGTGCTGTCGTCTTCTTGCTGCATCAGCTGCACCAGCTGTGACATCTCAGATTCCTTGCACCCCACAATCTTGGTTAGCTCCTGATACGACGCCAGCCGGTCAACAGGAGAATCCATTGCATCAATCACCTCCAGCGCCTCACGCAGTCGCTTCACCTTCTTGGCAGCGCTGGTAGTGAAGTCGTCCACGTCGATCTGACGTGGCGGCAGTGCCCACTTGGGCCACTCAAATCCGCCCTCTAACGCCGCCGTCACAATCGAGCCCCACCCGCACTTCGCCTCTTCGTCGGTGGTGCTGCGCTGCAGCGATCTCATTAAGTCTTCAAAGCTGCCCAGATTCCCGTCGTCCCAGTTGTTCTTGCGGTCCCACTCCTGGCCGCCAAGCCACGCCAACGCCGTATCCATTCCCAGCACGTTCAACAGACCAGCCACCAACGGCCTGAACTTCGTCTGGTAGCTCGCCTCCTGCAGTGATCCAGCCGGTGCGCCCCGGTACGGCCAGTGGCGCTGCATCAACAGCAGCAACCGCCGCTGATCCTTTGGCAGCAGCAGGTCGCATGGCTGTGGTTCACCTGCATTGCGCTTCGCCTGAAAACTGTCGTCGTCTCCAACCGCTACCTGGGGCGCCAACTTGCGCTCGATCTGGCGGATGAACCCCCCGATCACCCATGGCGGTGCAACAGCAACACCCACCTCCGCTGGATGGCAGCCGTCGATCCAGCTATAAGCAAGTGGGTGAGACTCAGTAGACGCGGGATGATCGCCTGCGATGACGGCTTGCCGGGAGCTGCCGGTGCCGTTCACCCAGATCAGCTCTAGTGCGTGCTTCTTGCCCCCGTCATACGGGCCAAGATCCAAGCTGAAATTCCCAAGCACCGGCCACCACGCCTCCGGCACCTGCATGAACACCTTGCGACGGCCCTTGCGCCCGCTGGTGTTAGCCGCTGTCACGGGCAGCTCGCTGCTGGGCTTGCCGAAAACGCCCTGAAATACCTGCTCCGACAACCCATCCAGCTCCTCGGCCTCTGGTTCGTCGAAATCCACCACTAGCAATCCGCCACTCGCAGGGCCGGTGAGCACACCAACCCCTATGCACTGCGCCACAAACTGGCCGTTCTTGCTCAGTAGCTGCTCAGCCGTGTAGCGCTTCTCAGGGTCGTTGTTCCACCGGACCTCAAAGCAGTCCTTCACGCTCCCCCGGTTGCCCGT
>Ga0129333_10001311_pt1 | contig 22348 bp, 21 predicted proteins | sample CPB6_08_DNA_FD_94474 | JGI IMG/M metagenome (GOLD analysis project Ga0129333, IMG submission 94474) | Freshwater to marine salinity gradient microbial communities from Chesapeake Bay, USA - CPBay_Sum_0.6_0.8_DNA | ecosystem: Environmental > Aquatic > Marine > Coastal | place: USA: Chesapeake...
AGCGAATTGTTGGGGCTGGCCAACTGGATTGGCGAGCAGACGGGGGCCAGCGTGGGTTACCTTACCGAGGCTGCCAACACCGTTGGCGCCCAGTGGGCAGGAGCTCAACCCAGAGGGGAGGGGCTTGATGCCCAGAAGATGCTGCAAGCAGGCCTGCGGGCAGCCCTGTTGGTCAATGTCGAGCCCCAGGACATGGCAGACCCCAAGGTCGCGGTTGCAGCCCTGAAACAGGCCGATATGGTGGTGACGCTGAGTCCGTTTCGCACCAATCTCGAATTCAGCGATGTCCTGTTGCCGATTGCCCCGTTTTCCGAAACCTCGGGCAGCTTTGTCAATGCGGAAGGACGCTTGCAAAGCTTCCATGCCGTCGTCAAACCCTTGGCGCAAGCTCGACCTGCCTGGAAAGTACTGCGCGTGCTTGGCAACCTGCTGGGCCTGTCAGGATTCGAGTTTGAGTCATCGCAGGAAGTTTTGGCTGAAGCCAGCGCCACTGCACCCAATCTGTCTAATGCCTGTGCCTTTGACGGAACTATCAGCACCAGCATCCAGGAGCCGGTGGTGGCATCAATTTACCAGCTCGATGGTCTGGTCCGGCGCGCGCCGTCCCTGCAGTTGACCGCAGATGCGCGGGCAGATGAGGTGATCTCATGATCGATGCCCTGTATTTCTCAGGTCAGAACCTGATTGCCGCGTCCTGGTGGGCCGCCCTGGCCTGGCCGGTCATCTGGAACCTGGTAAAGATCGTTTGTGTGCTGGCGCCCCTGCTTGGGGCGGTGGCCTATCTGACCTTGTGGGAGCGCCGCCTGCTCGGATTCATGCAGGTGCGGCTGGGGCCCAACCGTGTGGGTCCGTTCGGGCTGTTGCAGCCAATCGCTGATGCCCTGAAGTTGCTGACCAAGGAAATCATCAACCCGACGGCCGCCAATAAAGGTTTGTTCCGACTGGGCCCCATCATGGCCATCATGCCAGCCCTGGCTGCCTGGGTGGCCATTCCGTTTGCGCCCGATGTGGCCTTGGCCAATGTAAATGCGGGCCTGTTGCTCATCATGGCGATCACTTCGATCGAGGTGTACGGCGTGATCATTGCCGGCTGGGCCTCCAATTCCAAATACGCTTTCCTGGGTGCGCTCAGGGCCTCGGCTCAGATGGTGAGCTATGAAATCGCCATGGGATTTTGCTTCCTGGTGGTGGTCATGGTCTCAGGCAGTTTGAACCTGACCGAGATTGTGATGGGGCAAGGGGAGGGTTATTTTGCCGACAAGGGCCTGAATTTTCTGTCCTGGAACTGGTTGCCCTTGCTGCCAATCTTCATGGTCTATCTGATCTCTGGCGTCGCAGAAACCAACCGCCATCCCTTTGATGTGGTCGAAGGGGAGGCAGAAATTGTTGCTGGCCATATGGTCGAGTACTCCGGCATGGGCTTTGCCATCTTCTTCCTGGCTGAATATGCCAGTATGTGGCTTGTCTCAATACTGGCCGTCGTGATGTTCATGGGCGGCTGGATCCCTCCCATTGACAGTCAACTGTTCAACTGGATCCCGGGCTGGATCTGGTTGGGGCTCAAAACCTTTGTGGTGGTTTCCATGTTCATCTGGATTCGCGCAACTTTCCCGCGCTTTCGGTATGACCAGATCATGCGTCTGGGCTGGAAGATCTTCATCCCGGTCACCCTGGTGTGGCTGATCATTGTGGGTGTCTGGATGCAGACGCCCTGGAACATCTGGAACTGAGCAGGGCCCGATCATGAACGCCGTTGCCGAATCAAACTTTTCCATCAAGGATTTCCTCAAGAGTTTCATGCTGGTGGAACTCTTCAAGGGCATGGCCTTGACCGGTCGCTATGCCTTGCGGCGCAAGGTGACCTTGCAGTACCCGGAGGAAAAAACGCCTCTGTCGCCACGTTTTCGGGGCCTGCATGCCCAGCGACGCTATGAAAACGGTGAAGAGCGCTGCATTGCCTGCAAACTCTGTGAGGCGGTCTGTCCGGCCATGGCCATCACCATCGAATCCGAGCAGCGTGATGACGGCAGCCGTCGAACCACCCGTTATGACATCGATTTGACGAAATGTATTTTTTGTGGTTTTTGCGAAGAGGCCTGTCCGGTCGACGCCATCGTCGAAACCCATATTCTGGAATACCACGGCGAAAAACGTGGAGACCTGTACTTCACCAAAGACATGCTGCTGGCAGTGGGCGACCGCTACGAGAAGCAAATCGCGGCGGCCAAGTCGGCTGACGCGCCATACCGCTGATTTGTCGCTGAAAGCTCCTCGCCATGGATGTTAAGACTGCTTTCTTCTACCTGTTTTCTCTGGTCCTCGTTTACGCGGCGTTGCGCGTGGTGACCGCGCGCAACCCGGTGCATGCGGTGCTGCACCTGATGCTCGCGTTTTCGCAGGCAGCAGCGATCTGGCTGCTATTGGAGGCTGAATTTCTGGCTATTACCTTGGTGCTGGTCTACCTGGGCGCGGTGATGGTGCTGTTTCTTTTTGTGGTCATGATGCTGGACATCAAGATCGACCAGTTGCGTCAAAGTTTCTGGCGGCATTTCCCGCTGGCCGCCATGTTGGGAGCGGTGGTTGTGCTTGAAATGGCGGCAGTGTTGCTGGCGGGTTTTCGCGTCAGTGAGGCTCCCCTGGTGGCGCAGCAAATCGGGGTCGAGGTTGAAGTATCGAATACCCAGTCCCTGGGCCTCTTGCTCTACACCCAGTATGTTTATCCCATTCAGGTGGCCGCTGTCATCTTGCTGGTTGCCATGGTGGCAGCGATTGCCTTGACCCTACGTCAGCGCAAGGACAGCAAGGCCATTGATCCTGGCTTGCAAGTGCGGGTGAAAGCTTCGGAGCGTCTGCAGGTGGTTCAGGTGGCTGCAACGCAAGTTGCCGAAAGACCCGCATCGCAGGAGAACCCCACATGACCCTGACCCTTGGACATTACCTGACACTGGGTGCAATGTTGTTTGCCATCGCAGTCATGGGCATTTTTCTCAACCGCAAGAATCTGATTGTGCTGTTGATGGCCATCGAACTGATGCTGCTGGCAGTCAACCTCAACTTTGTCGCCTTCTCGTATTTCCTGGGCGACATGCATGGACAGGTTTTCGTGTTTTTCATACTCACGGTGGCTGCCGCCGAGTCGGCTATTGGCCTTGCGATCCTGGTCATTCTGTTTCGCAACCGTTCCAACATCAATGTCGATCAGCTCGACACGCTGAAGGGCTAAACAGCTTACCCCACTATGAGCCAAACCTTGAACGCATCAACCTTGCTTGTGGTGCCCTTGGCGCCTTTGCTTGGTTCAGTCCTGGCCGGTATTTTTGGCACCAAGTTCGGTGGCAACTGGATCGGGCGCCGCCTCTCCCACAGCCTGACCATTCTCGGTGTCTTGGTTTCTTTCATTCTCTCTGCCGTCACGCTCAAGAGTGTTGCAATGGACGGTGCCCATTTCAATGAAACCATCTACCAGTGGATGGTGATTGGTGGGCTGAAGATGGAAATTGGCTTCCTGGTTGATGGCCTCACCGCCATGATGATGTGTGTGGTCACCTTCGTGTCCTTGATGGTTCATATCTACACCATCGGCTACATGGAGGAGGATGACGGCTACAACCGGTTTTTTGCCTATATCTCCCTGTTTACCTTCTCGATGCTGATGCTTGTGATGAGCAACAACCTGCTGCAGCTTTTCTTTGGTTGGGAGGCGGTGGGGCTGGTGTCCTACCTGCTGATCGGCTTCTGGTTCAACAAGCCCAGCGCCATCTTTGCCAACATGAAGGCATTTCTGGTGAACCGGGTCGGTGACTTCGGCTTCATTCTTGGCATCGGCCTGCTGGCGGCTTACGCTGGTTCGCTGAATTACCAGGAAGTTTTTGCCAAGTCTGGCGAGTTGGGCCAACTGATCTTTCCTGGTACCGACTGGCTGTTAATTACCGTCATTTGTATCTGTCTCTTCATCGGTGCGATGGGTAAAAGCGCGCAGTTTCCATTGCATGTCTGGCTTCCCGATTCTATGGAGGGCCCTACCCCGATTTCAGCGCTGATTCACGCAGCGACTATGGTGACTGCCGGAATCTTCATGGTTGCCCGCATGTCACCGCTGTTTGAGTTGAGTGACACAGCCCTGAGTTTTATCATGGTGGTGGGGGCGATTACGGCCCTCTTCATGGGTTTCCTGGGCATCATCCAGAACGACATCAAAAGGGTGGTGGCTTACTCCACCTTGTCCCAGCTGGGGTATATGACGGTGGCCCTGGGAGCATCGGCTTACTCGGTGGCGGTGTTTCACCTGATGACCCATGCGTTTTTCAAAGCCCTCCTGTTTCTGGCCGCAGGGTCGGTGATTATCGGCATGCACCACAACCAGGACATCCGATGGATGGGTGGGGTGCGCAAGTACATGCCGATCACCTGGATCACCTCCTTGCTGGGTTCCCTGGCCTTGATCGGAACCCCTTTGTTCGCAGGGTTCTATTCAAAGGACAGCATCATCGAGGCGGTTCATTTCAGTAGCCTGCCGGGAGCTGGGTTTGCACATCTGGCCGTTCTGGCGGGTGTTTTTGTCACGGCCTTCTATTCCTTCCGCATGTACTTTCTGGTTTTTCACGGCAAGGAACGCTATGACCAGAATCCTGATGCCCACCATGACCATCACGACGACCACAGTCATGATCATGGGCCTCATGAGTCCCCCTGGGTGGTCACGGTGCCTTTGGTCTTGCTGGCAATCCCCTCGGTGCTGATTGGCTACCTGACGATTCAGCCCATGCTTTTTGGTGAGTTTTTCAATGGGGCGATTGTGGTGGATACCGTCCGCCATGGCGCCATGGCAGAGCTAAAAGAAGTCTTTCACGGGCCGCTGGCCATGGCGGTCCATGCATTGAGTACCCTGCCTTTCTGGTTGGCACTGTCAGGTGTTCTCTGCGCCTTCTACATGTACCGGGTCAATCCGGCGCTGCCAACAGCCATCAAGGCGCGCTTGCAACTGGTCAACAAAATTCTGGAAAACAAGTACTACATGGACTGGATCAATGAGCAGGTGCTCGCCCGGGGTGCCCGGGCGCTGGGCCTGGGACTTTGGAAAGGTGGTGACCAGGCAGTGATAGATGGTGCCGTGGTCAATGGCTCCTGGCGGCTGGTCGGCCGTTTGGCCGAGTTGGCGCGTCGACTGCAGACGGGTTACCTCTACCACTACGCGCTGGCCATGATTGTCGGCGTTTTGATTCTGATGACCTGGTTCGTCACTCGACCTGCCTTGTTCGAATGGCTCAGCAAATAAGGAGAAAAATAAGATGGGTTTGTTGAGCCTGGCAATCTGGTTACCAATCGTGTTTGGTGTTCTGTTGCTCGCCCTGGGGCGGGATGATCAGGTCCAAACAGTCCGCTGGCTCGCCCTGGTTGGCGCAATTGCCAGCTTTGTGGTCACATTGCCTTTGTATGCGGGCTTTGACCCGGGAACTGCTGCGATGCAGTTTGTTGAAAAAATGCCATGGATAGAGCGCTTCAATGTGCACTACCACTTGGGGATTGATGGCATCTCTTTCTGGTTTGTCCTGCTTACGGCTTTTATCAACGTCATTGTGGTGATTGCCGGCTGGGAGGCCATCACCAGTCGGGTCAACCAGTACATGGGCGCCTTCCTGATTCTGAGCGGCCTGATGATTGGTGTCTTTTCTGCGCTTGATGGCATCCTGTTCTACGTATTTTTTGAGGCCACTTTGATTCCCATGTACCTCATCATCGGAATCTGGGGCGGGCCTAACAAGATTTACGCCGCTTTCAAGTTCTTTCTCTACACCCTGCTGGGCTCGCTCTTGACGCTGATTGCCCTGATTTATCTCTACCTGGCCTCCGGGGGTAGTTTTGAAATCACCAACTGGCACCAGCTCCCCCTGAGTTCCACCGCCCAGACACTGCTCTTCATCGCCTTTTTCACTGCATTTGCGGTCAAGGTGCCGATGTGGCCAGTCCATACCTGGTTGCCAGATGTGCACGTGGAAGCGCCCACGGGAGGGTCAGCCGTGCTGGCGGCCATCATGCTCAAGCTTGGCGCTTATGGTTTTCTGAGGTTTTCCATGCCAATCGCTCCCGATGCTGCCAGAGACCTCGCCTGGATCATGATTGGCTTGTCCTTGGTGGCTGTCGTCTATGTTGGTCTGGTGGCCATGGTGCAGCAGGACATGAAAAAGCTGGTTGCCTACTCGTCGGTTGCCCATATGGGGTTTGTAACCTTGGGCTTCTTTATCTTCAACGAGCTGGGTGTTTCTGGTGGATTGGTCCAGATGATTGCCCATGGCTTTGTCTCGGCTGCCATGTTCTTGTGCATTGGCGTGCTCTACGACCGGGTCCATTCCCGTGAAATTGCCTCCTATGGTGGCGTCATCAACACCATGCCAAAGTTCACTGCGTTTGCCCTGCTGTTTGCCATGGCCAATTGCGGTCTGCCAGGCACGGCGGGTTTCGTTGGGGAGTGGATGGTTATCCTGGGGGCTGTGAAGGCAAACTTCTGGCTCGGGCTGGCTGCCGCCAGCGCCCTGATCTTCGGCGCTGCCTACACGCTCTGGATGTTCAAGCGGGTTTACCTCGGACCCGTGGCCAATGAGGAGGTCAAGGCCTTGCAGGACATCGGGCAACGGGAGTTTCTCATGCTCGCCCTGTTGGCTGTGGCGGTGCTTTGGATGGGTGTTCATCCAAAACCAATGACGGATGTGATGGATGTGTCGGTGGCTGAATTGCTCAAGCATGTTGCCCAATCCAAACTCAACTGACCAGACTGAATTGAAAGACCAAAGATGAGCGACTCACTCAGCTGGATTGCGGTTTTGCCCGAGATCATCCTGCTCGTGATGGCCTGTGCCATCATCCTGCTTGACCTGGGCGTCAAGAGCCGGCTGCGTTCAGCCACTCACATTGCCACTTTGCTGACCCTGGCTGCGGTGGCCGTACTTCAATACCTGTACGCCAGCAGTGATGGAACGCTCTATGCCCTGGACAATATGGTGGTGAGTGACCCCATGGGCAACTGGCTCAAGATGTTTGCCACCCTGGCGGTCATGGTGACGCTGGTCTATGCACGGCCTTACGCCGCTGAGCGCGACATGTTGCGTGGGGGCGAACTTTACTTCCTCAGCATGTTCTCGCTGCTTGGCATGTTCATCATGATCTCGGGCAACAATTTCCTGATGATCTATCTGGGGCTGGAGTTGTTGACCCTGTCCAGTTATGTGTTGGTGGCCTTGCGACGCGACCATGTGCTAGCAACTGAAGCGGCCATGAAGTACTTCGTACTGGGCGCCATGGCCTCTGGTTTCCTTTTGTATGGACTGTCCATGATCTATGGTGCCACTGGCTCCCTGGACATTTCCACCGTGCTGCGTGTCTGCATGAGCGGGCAGGTCAATTCACAGGTCCTGACCTTCGGCCTGGTGTTTGTGGTGGCTGGACTGGCCTTCAAGTTGGGAGTGGTGCCTTTTCACATGTGGGTGCCCGATGTTTACCAGGGGGCGCCCACTGCCGTCACCCTGATGCTGGGAGGGGCACCTAAGTTGGCGGCCTTTGCCATCTCCATACGGCTGCTGGTTGAGGCCTTGCTGCCGCTGGCATTTGACTGGCAGCAGATGCTGATGCTGCTCGCGATTGGTTCCCTGCTGGTGGGCAATCTCGCGGCCATCATGCAGGTCAACCTGAAAAGGATGCTGGCCTTTTCCACCATCGCGCAGATGGGCTTTGTCCTGCTCGGCCTGATGTCGGGTGTGGTGGGCGGCAACATCTTGTCAGCCGCCAATGCCTACAGCTCGGCCATGTTCTATGTTGTGACCTATGTGCTGACAACTCTGGCCACCTTCGGCGTTATCTTGCTCCTGGCAAGAGAAGGCTTTGAGAGTGAGGAAATTGCCGACTTTGCCGGGCTGAACCAGCGCAGTCCGCTATATGCAGCCATCATGGCGATCTGTCTATTTTCTCTGGCTGGCATTCCACCCATGGTCGGCTTCTATGCCAAGCTGTCGGTTCTGCAGGCTCTGGTGACAACTGGCCACGCCTTGCATATTGGCCTGGCTGTCTATGCCGTGATCATGTCCCTGATCGGCGCCTTCTATTACCTGCGGGTGATCAAGGTCATGTATTTTGACCCGCCCATCACTGCCAGTGACATCGTCGCACCGACCGAGGTGCGGGTTGTGTTGTCAGTTAACGGCTTGCTGGTGCTGGTACTGGGCCTCTTGCCGGGTGGCTTGATGACGCTTTGTGCCAATGCGATTGTGCGCATGCTGGGGATCTGATGAATGGCTCCATGGGCGCCTCCGCCTGGCTGGTCATCCTGCTGGCATTGATTGCTGCCAACCTGCCTTTTCTGACGACCCGATTATTTGCCGTATGGCCTCTCAGGTTTGAAAAAAATCTGGCCATGCGACTCGGTGAACTGGTTGTCGCCTACTTTCTGGTGGGAGCCATTGCCTTGTTGCTGGAAAAGCAGGCTGGCCAAATTGCACCGCAGGGCTGGGAGTTTTATGCCATCACTGCAGCCTTGTTCATAACCCTTGCCTTCCCTGGGTTTGTCTGGCGCTATCTGTACCGGCGCAATGGCTGAAGCCAATCACCATCTGGTTGAAACCCGATTGAGCAGCACGGAATTGCTGCATGGCCATTTTCTGCATGCCTTTCGCGACGCCGTGCGCCTGCCTGACGGGACCCACGCCATCCGCGAATTCATTCGTCATCCAGGCGCCGCCATGATCATCCCCCTGATGGCGGATGAGAAAGGGCAATTGAGGGTGGTTCTCGAAAAGCAATTCCGTTATCCGGTTGGCCAGGTGATGATTGAATTCCCGGCCGGCAAGCTGGATGCGGGTGAAGACGTTCTGAAGTGTGCTCGGCGTGAGCTCCTGGAGGAGACAGGCTATCAGGCCAAGGAGTGGGCCCGGGCGGGTGTGTTGCACCCGGTGATTTCCTATTCCACCGAATACATTGAAGTCTGGTTTGCCAGAGGACTGGTTGGTGGGCAGCAGAAACTTGATGCCGGCGAATTTCTGGAAGTCTTCAGCGCGACCCCTGATGAAGTCATGGCTTGGTGCTTTGATGGAACCATTACCGATGCCAAGACACTGACCGGGGCCTTGTGGCTGCAAAATGTCCTGGCTGGCAAGTGGTTACTTGACTGGCAGATAATCGAGCCATGAAAGTGCTCAATTTGCAATGCCCGGATGCCCACCAGTTTGAGGGCTGGTTTGCCTCTGAGCTGGATTACGAAGAGCAATTGCAGCAGGGCTTGCTTGAGTGCCCGATGTGCGGGGCGCACAAGGTGCACAAATTACCCAGTGCACCACGCCTCAACCTGGGAGCCGTCAGCACGCCCCCCCCTGATGCAAAGCAAACAACGGAACCCTCGACCGTGGTGAATAAGGAAACCGAGCAAGCCCTGCAGGCAGCCTGGTTGCAGGTGACCCGCCAAATTCTGGCGCAGACCGAAGATGTCGGAGCCCGTTTTGCAGATGAGGCGCGTCGGATGCACTATGGGGAAACAGAGGAACGAGGAATCCGTGGGTAGGCCTCTCGTGAAGAGACAGATGCCTTGCGTGAAGAAGGCATCAAAGTCATGCCGCTCGTGTTGCCCGATGCCCTCAAAGGGCCTTTGCACTGACATTGGCCTGAAACGCCCTAACTTTGCTCGAGGTCTGTCGTGATGGTTGACTTGCCCACTTTTTCTGACGTTGAGGCAGCAGCTGAGCGTCTTCGGGGTGTGGCTCATATCACCCCCGTAATGCGTTCTCAGACCCTGGATCATCGTCTGGGTGCCAAAGTTGTTTTCAAGTGCGAGAACCTTCAGCGCATGGGGGCCTTCAAATTCCGGGGTGCCTACAACGCCTTGTCGCGCTTTGATGCCACGCAGCGCAAGGCGGGCGTGATTACTTTTTCCTCTGGCAACCACGCACAGGCCATCGCGCTGTCGGCCAAACTTTTGGACATGCCTGCAGTAATTGTGATGCCCGAGGACGCACCTCAGGCTAAATTGGCGGCGACCCGGGCTTATGGCGCCGAGGTCGTGATGTATGACCGTTACAAGCAGGACCGCGAAGCCTTAACCCGGGATTTGGCACAACTGCGGGGCTTGACCCTGATCCCTCCTTATGATCACCCGGATGTCATTGCGGGTCAGGGAACCGCTGCGCTTGAACTGATCCAGCAGGCCGGTGAGCTTGATGTGCTGCTGGTCCCGCTGGGCGGTGGTGGTCTGTTGTCGGGATCGGCACTTGCAGCCCGTGCGACTTCTCCCCAGTGCAAGATCTATGGGGTTGAGCCCGAAGCGGGCAATGATGGACAGCAGTCCTTGCGTGCTGGACAGATCGTTCACATTCAGACGCCGCAGACCATTGCCGATGGAGCGCAAACCCAGCATCTTGGGCAATATACCTTCGGAGTGATACAGCGCGATGTGACCGACATCCTGACAGCTTCCGACCAGCAACTCATTGAAGCCATGCAATTTTTTGCAGAGCGCATGAAGATCGTGGTCGAACCTACCGGATGTCTGGGGCTGGCTGCAGCCTGTCACGCCCAGCAGAGCTTGTCAGGCTTGCGCGTCGGGGTGATCATCAGCGGCGGCAATGTCGACATGCGCCGCTTTGGCCAATGGCTGACGCAGGCCTGAACAGCGCAAGATGGCGGCCTGACGCACAGGTTTGATGCCCAGGCTTATTGCATTTCCAGCGCAGGGCGTCCCCATTACTGATGGCAGGCTTGTGATGGGTTCCCCGTCAGCTTGATACAGGTCAAACCGCCTTTTTTTGTGACTTGAAAACCTGCTCTGTGTCCGCATCATGTTGACCTCCCGGTGACGAATGGCCATGGGGGTCATGGTCAGGTACCCGGGTTGATTCAAAGGAGGTTGAAATGAGCTCACTGATCCGTCGCGGTGGTTTGTTCGATGATTTTTTTCGTGATTTTTCCCCTGGTTTTTATGTCCGGCCTTTACATGGCGAGCCGCTGCCTGAGCCAGACAAGATCAAAGTGGATGTAAGCGAGAACGGAAATAGCTTTACGGTGCTGGCTGAAATTCCTGGTGTCAAAAAAGATGACATTCAGGTTTCAATCGACGGCAACATGGTCACCGTGAGTGCTGAAGTTAAGCAACAGGACACGCAAACTGGCGATGACAAAGTGTTGCGAAATGAACGCTACTACGGTTCGGTCTCGCGCTCCTTTTCATTGCCGCAGGACGTAGATGCTGCGCACGCCAAGGCAAAGTGTGACAACGGGGTGCTCACATTGACCCTGCCTAAAAAAGGCAACGGTGCGGCACAACGACTGAGGATTGACTAAGCCGTCAACTGGAACTTGCTGCGCGCGCCAGAGCCAATACCCTGGGGATGGCGTCAGACTGGTCACAGTCAACCCTGAGCCGTTCTGGCATTGAGCGTAGCCAGGTGATCTGGCGCTTGGCCAGCTGTCGGGTGGCAAAGACGCCACGATCACGCAGTTCGCTTATGGGAATTTTTCCTTCGAGCGCCTCCCAGGCCTGGCGATAACCCACACAGCGCATGGCGGGCATGTCAGCTGACAAGTCTGGGCGGGCCTTGAGTGCCCGCACCTCATCCAGAAAACCCATGGCCAGCATGGCATCAAAGCGTTCAGCAATTCTGTCGTGCAGCCAGGGGCGGTTCTGGGGCTCCAGCGAGATGAGTGTGATGGCGGTGTCAGAGCCTGATTGCGTTGCACGTTGACCGTGCAGCTTGGACAACGGCTGACCAGTCACCCGATAGACCTCCAGTGCGCGCTGGATTCTCTGGGAATCCGCAGGCGCAAGCCGCTCTGCAGTAGTTGGATCGATCCGTGACAACTCTGCGTACAGGTATGCCCAGCCATGCTCGCGCGCCTGCATCTCAATTTCGGCCCTGACCTGGGGATTGGCTGGGGGCATCTCGTCCAGCCCAACCAGCAGGGATTTCAGATAAAGCATGGTTCCTCCGACCAGCAGGGGCAAGCGGTCGCGGCCTTGGATTTCGCCGATCAGACGACCTGCATCGCGCACAAAGCTGGCGGCACTGTAGGCTTGGGCGGGATCGAGGATGTCGATCAGGTGATGGGGCACGCTGGCACGTTCTGAAAGGCTTGGCTTGGCGGTTCCAATGTCCATGCCGCGATAAACCAGGGCTGAGTCAACGCTGATAATTTCCACCGGCATTGCCTGGGCAATGGCCAGTGCAGCCGCTGTTTTGCCACAAGCCGTTGGCCCGGTCAGCGCGATCACGGGTTTGCCCCATGCGCTAGGACTGGTCAATGTGTCCATACCGTTGCATGAGGGTCCAGGCGGTCAGGGCAGTTAGAAACCCCCAGAACCAGATGCCATAAGCCAGATGCTTCACTTCAATTTGTCCCTGGGCGCCAAGCCAGGCCCCCATGGCAAAAGCCACCAGCATCATGAAAAAACCATTAAGCGCGGTGGCCGTGCCAGCGGCCTGTGGAAAGGGGGCTATGGATCCCATTTGCGAACATGGCTGGTGAACACCGTGGGCAATCATGAAAAGATAGACAGGTACCATGATGGCCCATCCTTCATGTAGATCGACCATGGCGCTGACACCCAGCATCGTGCCACCGGCCAGGGAGATTGCGCCAGCAAACGCCACACTGCGTCGCAGGCCAAACCTTGGGAGAAGCATGCGACAGACCACGGTACCCAGAATATAGGACAGGGGCATGGTGAACATCACCATGCCATATTCGGTGCGGCTCAGGCCCAGCGTCTGAATGAATACAAAGGAGGAGGTGGCCAGGAAAGTAAACAGCCCGCCAAAGGTGGTTGCCGAAAGAATCGTACAGGACCAGAAAGTTGGGTGCCTCAGGATCTGGCGCCAGCTTGACCACAGGCCAGATACCTTGAGGGCATCAAGCTTGGGGTGAACCAGACTTTCCTTCAGGCGAAAAAACAACAGCCCGTAAGTGACGGCACCAAATACAGCCAAAGCCAGCAGGGCGGCCCGCCAACTGATGGTTTCGCTCAGCATGCCTCCTACAGGTGCGCAAAGACAGGCCAGGATGCCCAGCCCTGTCAGCCCTTTGGACATGACGCGGGTTCCATCGGTCACTGAATAGAGGTCGCGCACAATTGCACGCGCGCCCATCACGGCCGCGCCCAGGGCCGCCCCCTGAACCATCCGTGCGATCAGCAAGATCCCGATAGTGGGGGCCAAGGCGCTGGCCAGGGCTGCAAGCACGTAGCTTCCCATGCCCCACAACAGAATGGGGCGGCGGCAGTAGCGGTCTGAAAGTGGCCCCCATGCCATCTGCGAAACCCCGAATGACAGCAACAAGGCGGTCAGCGTCAACTGGGTCTGCGACATCGAGGACGACAAGTCGCGGGAAAGGTCGGGCAGGGCCGGCAGATAGAGGTCCGTTGTGACGGGCTGCAGGCCTAGCAGCAGGGAAATCACAAGAACGACCAGGGAGGAGGGCATCAGTGCTCCTCGGCAGGTGTGTCGGGGATGGCGCGTTCTCGCAGGACCGTGGCGCCCACACCGCTGGCGATGATCAAAGCCATACCCATCCAACTGATCAGGGGGATGTTGTCGTCAAACAGGATCAGACTGAAGAAAGCCCCAAAAACAATACCACTGTATTGCAGACTGGCCACGACCAGCGTATGCCCTCGGCTGTAAGCTCGCGTCATGCACCATTGCCCCAGTGATGCCAGCAATCCAATCGGCACGATCCAGATGGCTGCCTGCCACGAGATTGCCTCCAGCGGGGTAAAGCCAGTGAATGCCACGCCGATCAGGCCGACAAGCGCGGTGCCGATGGAAAAGTAAAAAACAGTTCGTTCCACCGGTTCGCCGATCCTGGCCAGGGCCGTGACTTGCACATAAGCCAGTGCAGCGCTGACACCGGAGAGCATGCCAATCAGACCCGCAAAAAGCTGGTTTTGATCGATTGTGGGACGCAGGGTCAACACTACGCCGACAAATCCGAGCAAGACCGTCGTCAACAGGGGGCCCTGCCTTTCAAGCCTGCCGTAGAGCAGTGTCCCGCCCACAATGAAGGCTGCGACCCAGATCCCGCTCATGTAGTTCATGGTCAAAGCGGTGGCCAACGGGAGATGCGCAATGGCATAGAACCAGGTTGCCAGCGCAGTACCTCCGGCCACGCTTCGCCAGGCATGCATGGCGGGCACCGGAGTTTTGAGCGCCGTGCCGCGCAGACGCAGTGCCCAGCCCACCAGGACAACACTGACTAGCCCCCGGTACAGAACCAGTTCCATGGGGTCAAAGTCTGCTGAAGCGAACTTGACGCCCACACCCATGGTGGCGAAGAAAAAGGCACCAATAACCATCCAGAGGGCTTGCATAGGTTGCTATCCCGATGAATTCCATCGGGCCGGGTATTTAATGGGTTGGAATAGCCCGGTTGGGGCCTTATGGTGATTGTTGTTCCGGGCTCATAGCCCCATCTGGCGTCGGTACCATTCATGAAAGTGCTGCATGCCATCTTCCATTGGGCTCTGGTAGGGACCGACTTCATTATCCCCGCGTAGAAGGAGGGCCTTGCGCCCGGCATCCATTCGCTCGGCAATTTCGTCGTCTTCGGTGCAGGTCTCCATGTAGGCCGCTTGTTGCGCCTGAACAAAATCACGCTCAAAAGCGCTTATCTCCTCGGGGTAGTAGAACTCCACGAGGTTCAGGGTCTTTTGCGGCCCCATGGGATGCAGGGTAGAGACCGTCAGAACGTGGGGATACCACTCAACCATGATATGGGGATAGTAGGTCAGCCAGATGGCGCCCCGTTCGGGCAATTTGCCGTCACGGTATTTCAGCAAGGCCTCATGCCAGCGCTGATAGGTGGCCGATCCTGGCTGACCGAATGCGCGCGAGACCCCAACGCTTTGAACTGAATAGTTGTCCTTGAATTCCCACTGCAGGTCTTCGCAGGTGACAAAGTTTCCCAGGCCAGGATGGAATGGGGCCACATGGTAGTCCTCCAGGTAAACCTCGATGAAGGTTTTCCAGTTGTAGTTGCATTCATGCATTTCTACCTTGTCCAGGGTAAAACCTGAAAAATCAAGCTCCGGAAGCGGCCCCATGCCCTCCAGATCGCCCAGAATGTCGCGTCCGTTGTCCTCGAAGAGCAGACCATTCCACTCTCGAAGAGGGTAATTGTTCAAGTTCAGGCAGGGATCATTGGCAAAGTGGGGGGCGCCCAATAGCTGACCCTGGGCGGAGTAAGTCCAGCGGTGCAACGGGCAGACGATATGTCCGCCGGAGCTTCCAGCTTGGGTGTCATGGAGTGAGCCCCTGCCTTGCAACATGACCGCCTGGCGGTGCCGGCAAATGTTCGAAATCAGCGCAACACCCTGCTCGGTACGGACCAGGGCGCGCCCCTGCTGTTCCTGGGGTAGGACGTAATAGTCACCAGGGTTGGGCACACTGAGCGCATGACCGACATAGCGTGGCCCGCGCTGAAAAATTAGCGCCATCTCGCGCTCGTAAAGCGCCTGGTCAAAATAGCTCGAGACGGGTAGTTGGCTATGCGCCTGCTGCAGTTGAAGACTTAAATCAGACATATCCTCTGACCTAAAGACCCCCCACAGGGAGATGCTGGAAAAACCCCATCAGACTGGTTCATGACAAAACGCTGACCCAGGTACTGAATGGGAATACATACGTTGGAAGGAAGGATTGTACCCGGGGCGGCTAAAATTACCGGCTCAACGAGCCATTTTTATGCCCAGATCCACTCCTGCCCAAACGCCATCCGTCCAGCCAGCCAGTTATGAAGAGGCCTTGGCTGAACTTGAGCAGTTGGTCGGTCGGCTGGAATCTGGCGATATGCCCTTGGAGCAGCTGCTTAGCGGCTATCAACGGGGTGCTGAATTACTCAAGTATTGCCAGCAAAAACTCGAAGCTGTCGAGTCTCAGATCAAGGTGCTTGATCAGGGCTTGCTCAAATCATGGACACCCGAGTGAAGGTTGAATCCTTGTTCGATCTAGACCTTTGGAGTGCTCAGAAGCTGAGCCTGGTCGAGCAGGCGCTCGACCGTTGGGTGGGCCAGTCTGCCCCTGCAAGTCTGACCCAGCCCATGCGCTACGCTGTTTTGGATGGTGGCAAACGCCTGCGCCCCATGCTGGTTCTGGCAAGCAGCGAAGCCATTGGCGGCAATCCCAGGGCTGCCTTGCGGGCTGCCTGTGCCACCGAACTGATCCATGCCTATTCCCTGGTGCACGACGACATGCCTTGCATGGACAATGATGTCCTGCGGCGTGGAAAGCCCACAGTGCATGTGAAATTTGGTCAGGCCTCTGCGCTGCTGGCTGGCGATGCCCTGCAGGCATTGGCTTTTGAGTTGTTGACCCCCGCAGACGATGACCTGCCTGAATCCATGCAGGCGACGTTATGCCGACTGCTGGCGCGGGCTGCGGGTGCCCAGGGCATGGCCGGTGGCCAGGCCATTGATCTGCAGAGCGTTGGGGTCAGACTTGAAGAGCCGCAATTGCGTCATATGCACCAGCTCAAAACAGGCGCCTTGTTGCAGGCCTCGGTACTGATGGGTGCTGCAACCGGGCATGCGGAGCCGTCAGCCTATCGGGCTCTGGGTGACTATGGTGCGGCCATCGGGCTGGCCTTTCAGGTGGTGGATGACATTCTGGACGTTACCGCTGACTCGATCACGCTAGGCAAAACTGCTGGCAAGGACGCAGAACAGGACAAGCCGACCTATGTGTCTATCCTGGGGCTGGAACGTTCTCGTGGCTACGCCAAGTCCCTGCATGCGCAGTCAGTGTCTGCCCTCAAGGAATCAGGTCTGGGCAATTGCGATGCCTTGTATGCCCTGGCCGATATGATCATCGAGCGTGCCTACTGAACCGGGTGCATTCGAATCCGGTACATTCTTCCCTATGACGCCCGGCGCCTACCCTCTGCTGCAAAGGATCAATGATCCGGCCGATCTGCGTCTGTTGCCGCGTTCGCAGCTGCGGGCATTGGCCGATGAGCTGCGGGCCTTTGTCCTGGAGAGTGTGTCCAGAACCGGCGGCCATCTAAGCTCCAACCTGGGCACGGTGGAACTCACCGTGGCCCTGCACTATGTCTTCAAAACCCCTGATGACCGGCTAGTCTGGGACGTCGGGCATCAGACCTATCCCCACAAGATCCTGACGGGCCGTCGCGACCGGATGGACAGCCTTCGTCAACTCAACGGCATCAGCGGCTTTCCAGTTCGCAGCGAAAGCCCCTATGACGCTTTCGGCACTGCGCATTCCAGTACCTCGATTTCAGCGGCCCTAGGCATGGCCCTGGCCGCCCGACAGAAAAATGAGGACCGGCACGCCATCGCGGTCATCGGCGATGGCGCCATGACGGCTGGTATGGTGTTTGAGGCGCTCAATCATGGTGGCGTTGAAGACTGCAAGCTGCTGGTCATCCTCAACGACAACGATATGTCGATCAGCCCACCTGTTGGCGCCCTGAACCGATACTTGGCGCAGTTGATGAGTGGACGTTTCTATGCTGCTGCCAAGAATATGGGCAAGCAGGTGTTGCAGGTGGCGCCACCCCTTTTTGAACTTGCCAAGCGAATTGAGGAGCACGCCAAGGGCATGGTGGTGCCGGCCACCCTGTTCGAAAAATTCGGCTTCAACTACATAGGGCCGATCGATGGTCATGACCTGGACTCGTTGATTCCTACCCTGGAAAACCTCAAGCATCTGAATGGCCCCCAATTCCTTCATGTGGTGACCAAAAAGGGTCAGGGTTACAAGCTGGCTGAGGCCGATCCCGTGGCCTACCATGGTCCTGGCAAATTTGATCCCTCGGTGGGTCTGGTCAAGCCGGCCACCCCCCCCAAGCAGACCTTCACCCAGGTGTTTGGCCAGTGGCTCTGCGATATGGCTGAGCAGGACCCACGTCTGGTTGGCATTACGCCGGCCATGCGTGAGGGCTCAGGCATGGTCGAATTTCATCGCAGATTCCCTGACCGTTACTACGATGTGGGAATCGCCGAGCAACATGCGGTGACCTTTGCTGCCGGTTTGGCGTGTGAAGGACTCAAGCCCGTGGTGGCCATTTATTCAACTTTTCTGCAGCGTGCCTACGACCAGTTGATTCATGATGTGGCGCTGCAAAACCTGCCAGTGGTCTTTGCCCTCGATCGTGCTGGCCTGGTAGGTGCCGATGGTGCAACCCATGCGGGGGCTTATGACATTGCCTACCTGCGCTGCATTCCCAATCTCAGTGTGGCTTGTCCTGCCGACGAACGTGAATGTCGCCAATTGCTCAGCACCGCCTTCGAGCAGAACCACCCGGTAGCGGTCAGGTACCCGCGCGGCGCTGGCGTGGGCGTTGCGCCTGAGCCCGGATTGGCCGGTTTGCCCATAGGCCGTGGAGAGCTGCGACGTGCAGGCAAATCGATTGCCATTCTGGCTTTTGGAACATTGCTGTATCCCGCCTTGCAGGCGGGCGAGCAACTGGATGCAACGGTGGTGAACATGCGCTGGGCCAAGCCCATCGACCAGACGCTGCTGATGCAAGTGGCTGCCGAGCATGAGGCGCTGGTTACCCTGGAAGAGGGCTGTATTGCCGGTGGTGCCGGGAGTGCAGTTGCTCAAGCCTTGTTGGCTGCAGGCATATCCCGGCCGATTCTGCAACTGGGACTGCCGGATGTCTTTATCGAGCATGGGGACCCCGCCAAGTTGTTGGCCTTGCAGGGCTTGGATGCCAGTGGCATTGTTGCATCGATCAAGGAACGCTTTGCTGACGTCCTTAACCAGTCTCGTTCCAAAGCCTTGAAAGTGGTGGCTTGAGTGGCAATGTCCCCCCCGGCCTCCTCGACTGAACCTTCTCTGCTCTCACTACTCAATCCGGAGCAAGGTGCGGCGGTTGCCTTGCCGGCAGAACACGCCCTGATTCTGGCGGGTGCAGGCTCGGGTAAAACCCGCGTGCTCACCACCCGGATTGCGTGGCTGCTGCAAACCGGGCAAGTGTCGCCCGGGGGGCTTCTGGCCGTGACCTTTACCAACAAGGCCGCCCGCGAAATGATGACTCGCCTGACCAGCATGCTCCCGGTCAATGTGCGGGGCATGTGGATCGGTACCTTCCATGGTCTGTGCAATCGTTTGCTAAGAGCACACCACAAGGCGGTTGGATTGCCGCAGACATTTCAGATTCTGGATACGCAGGATCAGCTCAGCGCCATCAAGCGCTTGTGCAAGTTGCATCGAATTGATGAGGAGCGTTTTCCGCCCAAGCAACTTCAGTGGTTCATAGCCGGGTGCAAGGAGGAGGGCCTGCGGCCTGCCGATGTGCCAGTGAGGGATGAAGATACCCGCAGAAAAGTCGAGCTCTACCAGTTGTACGAGGAACAGTGCCAACGTGAAGGTGTGGTGGACTTTGGTGAACTGCTGCTCAGATCCTATGAATTGCTGCGCGATAACGACCCGGTACGCCAGCATTACCAGCGGCGCTTTCGCCATATCCTGATTGATGAGTTTCAGGACACCAATCGTCTGCAGTACCACTGGATCAAGCTATTGGCGGGCTTTGATGCCAATGGGCAAGCGGCAGGACCTGTTCAGGGGGGGGCGGTGTTTGCTGTGGGTGATGACGACCAGAGCATTTACGCCTTTCGCGGTGCCAGGGTGGGCAATATGGCTGACTTTGTGCGCGAATTCGAAGTCAAGCACCAGATCAAGCTGGAGCAAAACTACCGCAGCCATAGCAATATTCTTGATACTGCCAACGCCCTGATCAGTCATAACAAGCAACGCTTGGGGAAAAATTTGCGCACCGATCATGGTGCCGGCGAACCCGTACGAATTTACGAAGCTGCCAGTGACTTCGCCGAGGCCCAATGGTTGGTGGATGAAATCAGGCAACTGATTCGTGAGGGCATGAGCCAGCGCGAGATTGCGGTGCTTTACCGCTCCAATGCCCAAAGCCGGGTGCTGGAGACGGCACTGTTCAATGCGGGCTTGCCCTACCGGGTTTATGGCGGCTTGCGATTTTTCGAGCGCGCGGAAATCAAACATGCGTTGGCTTATCTGCGATTGCTGGAAAACCCAAACGACGACACCAGTTTTTTGCGGGTGGTCAATTTCCCGCCTCGGGGCATAGGTGCGCGAAGCCTGGAGCAACTGCAGGATAGTGCCAGGCAGAGCGGCCGATCCCTGCACGATTCGGTGCCTGCGGTGGTGGGTAAAGCCGGCACCAATCTGGGCGCCTTTGTTGCCAAGATCGATGTGCTGCGTGAGCAGTCCGAAGGGCTGACGCTGCGTGAAATCATAGAACTGGTGCTTCAGCACAGCGGCCTGATCGAGCATTACCAGAGCGAGCGCGAGGGGGCAGACCGGATCGAAAATCTTGAGGAACTGGTCAACGCGGCCGAAAGCTTTGTCTCCATTGAGGGATTTGGCCGTGAGGCCGAGGCATTGCACCCTGGCCCCCAAGCCACTTCAGATCTTCCTGCCGCGGGCAATGAGAAGGGCTCCGCCTTTCTTATGGAGGAGGAGTTGGGGTGGGTTGAGAGCACTTCAGCTGGATCGCCCGATATCGAGACTGGGGAAGTCATGTCTCCCCTGGCCGCTTTCCTGACCCATGCCGCGCTGGAAGCCGGTGACAACCAGGCTCAGGAAGGTCAGGATGCGATTCAGCTCATGACCGTTCATGCCAGCAAGGGACTGGAGTTCGACGGTGTTTTCATCACCGGGCTGGAAGAGGGGCTGTTTCCCCATGAAAATTCGCTCAGTGATTTTGATGGTCTGGAAGAGGAGCGTCGCCTGATGTATGTGGCGATCACCCGAGCCCGACAACGCCTCTATCTGAGCCATTCTCAGACCCGGATGTTGCATGGTCAGACGCGCTACCACATCAGAAGCCGTTTTTTCGATGAGTTGCCGCAGCAGACCCTCAAATGGCTGACGCCCAAACAACCGGGCTTTGGATCAGGATTGAATCCGCCAGCCTTTTGGGGCGGGGTCGCGCCGTCCAGGTCTGTCGAGGCGGGGTCGTATGAGCGCGTGCGTCAGGTTCAGCCAAGCGCCAGTCCGGTTGTGGGGCAGCTGCACAGTGGTATGAGGGTGTTTCACACCAAATTTGGCGAAGGAAAAATCTTGACTCTCGAGGGAGCGGGTGAAGATGCCCGAGCCCAGGTCAATTTTTCACGGCATGGCATCAAATGGCTGGCCCTCAGCGTTGCCAAACTCACGCCGGTCGAGTGAGTTTGGGGTTGCACTGGTCTTGTACTTGAGTCTTTGAATTTCGCCTGTTGACGCCAGGGCCTTATTCAGCAGGTCCGCTGCGTCAAGGTCAGTTCAGGCATTCCCGGGGTCCGGGCTGTCTTGCACCTCAAAGCAGTCCTGGAAGGTGAACCAGATCGAACAGAAAAAAACCGCCGCCAGTAACAGCAGCGTGGGCAACATGAGTGTGCCGATCAATCCTGGCTGACCAATCAGCACGGACAGCAAGGTCAGGGCAATGCCAACGCCGGTGAAAATGCCCATCCAGGCCAGAGCAAACACCAGCATGGCGCTGAAGTTCCTAAAGCAGGCCACAACACTGAAAAAAAGACTTTTTACCGGCGGGACCTCGTACCAATGCACCAGCGCTGGTGCATGCCAGAACAACAGTGACAGAGGGAGGTACAGACCCATGGCCAGCCAGGCGGCCTGCTGGAAGGCGGGGGACTCCACGATTTCTCGAGTGACAGCGCCGCCCATCAGGTAAAAGCGAGCAAACGTACCGCCGTCAAGCAGGGCGGTCGCGCCCAGAACCAACAAAAAGGAAACGGCGTAGATCAGTCCGAGTAGTGCCATGGCGCGGGCCCGTTGGTGACCTGCCCGAAAAGCACTGATCAGGATGGAGGGCATTGGAAAGTGGCCCCGGTCCGCTTCCCGGGTGGCCGCCATCAAACCCAGCGTGGCGGCCGGCAACAATGCCAAGGCCAGCACGTTGCCGACCAGCGGTATCAGGCTGGCCAGTGAGATTGTGGTGATATACATGAAAAACAGGCCTGCCAAGGCCAGTGGTTGGCGCCGGAAAGTGCTCAAGCCCTGGCGGACCCAACGCCACCCCTGGCTGGCCGGAACCAGCTTGAGTTTCATGCGGGCACTGCCTCCAGCAACCGGGCGCAATTCAGCGGGTGCATTACTCGGTTAAGCAGAACCCGTTCGAAATGTTGCGGGTCATGGGCCTGTAATACGGCGGCGTCACGCGGCAGATAAAAATCCCAAAGTCGCGAGATCCAGAAGCGCAGTGCCCCGGCGCGCAGCATGGCCGCAAACAATTGTTGTTCTGCAGCTTGCAAAGGCCGGACCTGCTGGTAGGCGCGCAACAAGGCGCTAGAACGCGTCAGATCCGCTGCGCCACTGGCCAG
>Ga0129333_10001314_pt1 | contig 22331 bp, 20 predicted proteins | sample CPB6_08_DNA_FD_94474 | JGI IMG/M metagenome (GOLD analysis project Ga0129333, IMG submission 94474) | Freshwater to marine salinity gradient microbial communities from Chesapeake Bay, USA - CPBay_Sum_0.6_0.8_DNA | ecosystem: Environmental > Aquatic > Marine > Coastal | place: USA: Chesapeake...
CTTCAATTTTTTCTACATACAGCACATAGGGATGACCAATAGGAGTTAAATGTACACTAATAGTATGTTCTCTAACCAATCCTTTCCAATAATCTGGCATTTCGAGAATATTTCCTTTTCCCTTTCCATGAATATAGACACCAATTTCTGGACCTTCTAAACAAACATGACGCAATCTCCATCCTTTTTTAGTGGGGTGCTCCATGTCAAAAGGAATATTTTTCTTTCTAGATAAAACATGTCCACCACACTGAGATTTTACCTCTCCTGCTGCAATAATATCTCCTCCAGATTGAATGTTATCTGCAGCAATGATTTTATCATTTACATCCAGTTCATCAAACATTGCTGTTGGCCCATAAACTCCTAAAGTATATGGACTAGAGTTGAAAGAACCGCAAGCACTGATAGATCCGCTAATACTAGGTTTTGGAGATTCTGGGTTTGTAAGTGGAGCAAGCATTACGCAGGCACCAACTCCTTTCCAATAGGTTGAACTTCCAAAAATCATTGGACCCTGAATATAAGCAGATCCTCTAATTTCTTTTTTTCCAACACCTAAAGGAAATGGTTTTCCAAGTCCTACTTGAAGTCTTTTTCCAACTGAAACATCAGGTAATAGCATATTTTTATCCGTTCACAACATCGGTCGATTGAATTTGATCATTTGGAGCACTATCCCATAAACAAGGTTTACTCTCTCCACCACTGCAAGCATTATCAACTGCTGCAAATAGACCAGCAGTAAAATTCATTGAAGATTTTGCAGTTAGTTCGCAAGAACCAGCAGAAAAGAATTTTACCACAGAACTACCATTTATTTCAACATTTTTAGATCTAATATCAACTTTTTCATTCCCTTCAATAGATACAACACCATTTTTATTATCGCCAGAAGACTGTTTGGCAACAATCATTACATTTTTTCCTTCAATTCTTACATCACCATTTTTAGCATTTAATACAATATCTCCATTCAATGCTTCTACTAGAAAAGCAACACCTTTTCTTTTTGTATCATGTCCACATTTAATTTGATAAGTATTTGGAGTAACCGTAGTTATAGTTCCTTTTCTTTTTCCATCTGCATCCATCGTCATATATTGACGATAATCATATCCACTACGGATCATTACTGCAGACAAAACCTGATCGTTATGAATATGTCCGAATTTTATTTCTCCATTTCTAGTGCCATATCTTGCAGCATCCCTAGATTCTTTTTTTGCCATTACTTAATTAATCTCCCAACACAATCTATTACACTAACAATTTTTGCGCCTTCAGGAATTTTTGGTAGTTCCTCAACTCTATTTACACAAAAATTTGGAAGTATCTTTGCATTAAACCCCGTTTCACTGTCGATATAAATTGTTGGCCAAGTATCAAATCCAGTTCCAGGATTTATAACATTTATCTTTTCTAAATTTCCCATTGGACCAAACACAGGCTCTAGTTCAGCACCGCCCATGTTTGGTTCAATAACAATTTGATCTCCTTCACTATAATTTATACCTCCATTCTGTATCACTGGATTACATAAAGTAAGAATAACGCCATAACTATCAGCATTAGATTTTTGAGGTTGTTGAATTTGCTGGATTTGAGATAAAAGTTGTATTTCTGGATCTGGTTCTGGCGCAATAACGGTTACAGGCACTTGAATTGTAATGGGAATCCCTGGAGGAATTACTGTTGGATAATCAATAATAGCATTATCTGGGATTGTTATTTGATCACCTGGTAATAATTCAATTTTTTGACCTGGATTGTATGGAGGTTCCCAAGTACTATCACTTCTTTTAACTATAGTTTGCTCTGGTCTTGCCCATACTCTACCATCACCACCTTTGCTTCCGTCAAAACGCGATAAATACCCATCTCCAGGAGATTCAATTACAACTTGCTGAACTTTTGTAGGATTTTTAGGATCCATAATTGGGTATGCGTTTGCGCCAGATCCTTTTCTGCAGTCATCTACAATAGAAACAAATGGTTCATCAGAACTTAATCCTGGTGCAACTATGTCGACTCCAAGAACATCTCCAACAGCACTTGTAATTACATTACCTTTTGGAGCAGAAAGACTTCCATAAAATTCAATTTTAGGAGGTCCACATTTTACTGGATCAGGAACACATCCCTTTACTCCAGAAACAACAGATTTTACTGCACTTGCAACATTAACAACACTTCCAAAATCGATTGAAGCAACATCAGAAATAACACCTTTTAATCCTGAAGCAAAACTCATTGCTGCAGAAAAAATTGAAGTGATATCAAATTTTGGTTGTCCTCCAGGAACAGCACCTGGTCCATCCCAAAAACTCCAAGTAACAAGATCTGGACACTCTTCTTCTTCCTCACAAGAAAAGAATCCAAGAAGTCCTTTAATTAATCCAAGAATATTTCCTGCAAGAGATCCTGCAATCCCAAGAAGAGCAAGAAGAGGAGTCAGCAAATTATTGATAAGAGCAATAAGTGGTCCAAGAATTTGTGATAAAAGTCCTCCTGCAAAATTTTGAGCAATGCAAACAGGTATATTTACTGCCTTCCCTACAAGACCTTTTAAAAGACTACTAACTATGCCTTTAATTCCTTTAATTACTTTATTAAAAAGACAAGAAATCTTATCCCAAACCTTATCTTGTATTTTCTTTAATTTAGGTCTATCTTCTGGCCATATTTTTCCAAATTGCTTTTTAATTTTTTTCTGAACAAGATCTAAAGTATTTTTTCTTACTTCTTCAATAATAGATTTCATTTTTCCAGAAATCCATTCTGTTGCTTTATTAATTGCCTCGGTTACATCTTTTTCAATATTCTGTGCTTTTTTATTGATTGCATCTTGTGCGCTTGTCAATGCTTTTTGAGCACTTTCGATGCTTGCAATCATATCACGCATTGCCAATTGAATTCCAGGTACTTCAGCACCTCCACACTTTCTTTTCGTAGGAAGATCTGATGATTTTTTACCATCTTTTTCTTGATCATCATCGGATTGAAGAGGAATAATATCACTACTTCCATCACTTACTTCTACAGGTTTTCCTCCAGGTTTTAATCCAAATACAGGTCTACCATCAGACTTCCTATAAGAATCTCCCCCAACTCCAGTAACATTTTCAAATCCATTTTTTGGATTTGGTTTTGGTTTGAGTTCTGTTTGAGTTTGATTTGGAAGTGTTCCAACAATTAAATATTCGGATCCATCTTCCCCATCGAGAGTAATTCCAATTACAACTGAACCTTGTCTTAAAGTGGCAGTTTGAGATGAATTCATATGCCCGCTACCAGCAGTAACAGGCATAATAACTCCTACCATTTCAAGTTCTTCATCTTTAATCTCTGCTTTATCATGCTTACCAACAATTCTCACACGGTATCTCTGTCCGTATCCTGGAACAGAATCTGTTTTTGTTCTATTTTCATTTTTGCACCAAGTCTCCTCTTTGGCGATTCTACCAATCCACCATTTAGTACTTTGAGATGCTAATTGTTGACTTGTTTCGCAAGCAAAATTCATAGATTAATCTTCGTAAATTCTACATTCAAGAGCTTCTGGATTGGCATCACAATATAGTTCAAATCCTGTAGGATCATGATCATTATCTGGATGGTTAACCTGATATTGCTCTAGAGCATCGAGTTCTCCTTCCAAATGGCGTCGTCTCTGACTACTTGTATTGGGATTATCTAGTTCGTCACGATCATCGTTGATGTGCTGCTGAAGTGTTCTATCCATATGAACACAATTGATAAATTAATAAAATTATTTAGTATGTTTTTTTAAGATTTAATCTGGACAATCTCTTCTTTTCAAAATCTTAGATCCATAATTTATCTGAGTTGTTTGCTGCGTTTGTTGAATAATTCTAGTTTCACCTGTTACTTGTTGGGTGGTTCCATTTGTTGTGGCAGTTGTAGTTTCAGGTGTTCCTATAGTTGTAGTTGTTCCTGTAGTTGTAGTTGTTTGTTGAGTAGATGCAGTTTCAGTAGTCAATGAACCTACAGAATTATTAAATTGAGATTGTACTGGTGTTGTAGTTTCAACAACATCAAGCACTGGAGATCCTTCACTTTGAATAATTCTAGTTTGATCTCCAGGTATTCCTGTCGCAGACTGATTATTTGTTGTAGATAATGGAGGAGTTGGAGTTCTTTGTCCTCTTGTTGGTTTAACCCTTTCTCCTGGAATTTGACCAACTGTAGATCTTTCTGGAGATAATGTAGGACCAGAAGAATCTCTAGGCAGTGTAGCAACAGGACCAGTATAAACTCCAGGATTTCTTGGTTTTGTTGGAGTAGGTCTCTGTGTTTCTTCTTCAGTTTTTGGAGAAGATGGTGCAGATTGTGCCGAGGGAGAAGAAGAACTTTTTCCTTTTGACTTAGAACCAGAACTACTATTTGGCGGACTACCAATTGTTGTTTTGCCAATATTTGGCGATGCACTTGCACCAGATTTTTTCTCTTCTGTATCACGAATAAGAGTTAATGATGTTACATTTGCTAATGGTTCTTTAGAACCAATATTTAATTGATGAGCAAGAGATTCTATCATATAAAGTCCACTCTTTCTTTTAGAAATTGTAACAACTTTTTTAAGAGATGGTTCTGGAAAATCTACTTCAACCATATCACCCGCTTTAACTTTAAAGTTGAGTGGTATTAATATTTTCAACTTTGACATTTGAAGTTGATTATAACGAGATTTTGATTGACGAATAATATCATCAACTTTTAGATTAGTTTCTTTTGATTTACTAAATGAACCAGGTTTATCTGTAAGTTGTCCAGTATCATCAATCTTTGAAGTAACTTTAAATGCTTTTCCTTTAATCATGCTGGGTCCAATATTTGAATCTTTTCCAGCATTATTCTTAACCATATTTTGAGATTTATTATCTACACTATTTTCTCTATAATCATTTCTATATGGATTAAATCCAATATGATCCACTTTAGTGAATACACCATTCTCAATTATTTTTTTAAGATCCATTGATCTCTTAAATTCAAAAGTCAAAATTTTTGCATCGTATCCTGGAGGAACTTTTTCTTCTACCTTATCATTATAAATTAATTTTAGTTTTGGTTTTTCTCCAAGCAGTTTATCGATAGATTTAAAATTAAGTCCATCTGCAGTGTGAAAAAGTAAATATCCAGCAAGTTTTCCCTTTGCTCCTGGCAAGTCAGGAATAGATCTTGATGCCAACCAAAGAACTTTATCAAAAGGAGTATCAGTACTTTTATTTCCAGTAAAAGTAAACTTATTTAATGTTTTATCAATGTTAACTTTTAGTTTTGTCTTTAAAGTATTTTTTAAAATATCATCTACAGAATCTGAAATTAATCTATCATAATATTTTTTAATGACTCTATTTTTTGTATCTTCATTATTAACAGAGTCCTCGGACCACATATTTAAAGTTACTACGACGCCTTTAACATCTTCAACAAAGTCATGATTTTTTACAAGTAGAGATGCTTTAAGTTTATTTTTATATCCATCAGTAAAAGCAAGTTCTACCTTTTCTCCAGTAGTTAATTTTAATCTATCGACAATATTTGGTTGACTTTTATCACCAACGTCAACTATTTCAGAATTAACCCTAACTGTTGTATCAAAAATACTTTCATAGTAAGTAAGAGATCTAAATCCCCTACCAACTTTGATAGAGGATCCAGAATTTGGTGTTATTGTGTAAGTATCAACTTTGGCTTCATCAATATAAGCTGGTGTCGTCGCAAGCTTTTTATCTGCCATATTTCTATACTTTTACGTAAACAGTTTTTGTCATAATAATAGGTACACCAGAAGAACCATACGAAGTATATTGCCCTATATTATCATATTTATCTAAAGATCCTCCACCTTGCCTATAAAGTTTTACTCCAGGGTTTTTGCGTTCAAAGTCTTTCTTTGCTTGTTCTTTTTTTCTTCTTTCTCTTTCAGCAGCAGCACCACCAAAGAACCCATATTTATCCCACCATGGACGATCGGCTTGTATTTGAGCAGATCTTCTTGATGCTTGTTGAGATTGTCTACGATTTTGTTGCACTCTCAAATCAAAAAGAGTTTGTTGGTTTACTGGGTTGTCTGGAACCCACCTAGTTCCATTCCATAAAACTGATTTCCCATTTAATTTAGATTTTTCTCCTATAGTGTGCGTACTTCCTCTTTCTGGTTGTATTTCCTTTTTAACAACACCACTTGCAATTGCTGTCGTAAGTTCATTCAAAAACTCTTTATACTGTGGATGATTTGTAAAATTCTTTCCATATAATTCTTCCAGGTTTTCAAGAGATCCCAATTCTAAAAGAGCAGCAGGAGCTTGTCCTGCCAATCTAATTGTTCTATTTTGCTCAGTATCTATTCCATGATATCCTCCAGCAGTTTTGAATATTGAAGAATATTTTTCCAAAACTGGAGCAAGTTTTTCTGCTAAAGCACGATCTTGTGCATCATCTTTTTGAATTCTTGCTAAAAATCCTTTTCCTCCCTTACGAACATTAGCATCTAAATGGAAAGGTATTACAGAAGTTCCTTTTTTAGATTGATTTACAAGGAAATTATCATAATCTTCATAATTTCCAAATTCTTCTGGAGTCATTATTTTGACTCTGTATCCTTGCTTTTTCAAACGTTCTGCAACATATTTCGCAATGCTATCTTGATATTCTCTTTCTCTTCCATCTGCGCCAGTTTTTGAGGCTGCATCAAATGTATTTCCTCCACGTTTATCTGGAATTAATCTTTCATTTCCAGGTTTTACATGATCTAGTGGAATAATAATATCATATTCTCCTGTTGATCCTCCTTTTGGTTTTGATGCTTGTTCTAGGTTTGTTTTTGTTACATCCAATCCACCAGCGTAAGTATTGATAAAAGCTTTATGCCACTCTGAAGTTCCTTCAAGATGAGTATGAACTGCAGAACTACTTCCATATGCGGAAGACGCTCCTGGTCTTCCACCTTGAGTTCCAAAAAAAGTTCCTCCATTAAGAACTTTTCCATCAATACTTCTAGGGATGTTTTCTACGTGATGATATCTTGCAATAACCTTTCCAGTTTTTATATCTTCAAATCTAAGTGCATGTGGACCTTCAACAACTGCTTTTGCTTTTATTCCTAAAGGAACCACTAATGGTGCTCCTTCTCCCTCTAACATTTGAGAACCGCCATGAATTTGCGAGGTAATTCCATAATCTCTTACTAATAATCCTCCTCTAACATCTTCACTACCATGATGCAAATAATCAGTTGGAGCAGATTCTCCAGGTTTTACTTGACGATATCCTGCTTGCCCAGACATTACAAGTAAATACTTTGCTTTTTCTTGAGAATTTGGAGATGGGGCAGCAGATTCCAAATTGACTGCTCCATCAGCTACCTTTAGTTTTCCTCCAGATTTTTGTGCATTAAAATTATCTTTAATTAGATCTGTAAATTTTGTTCCCTTAGTATTAAATCCATCAACGCCAACTTCTCCAGTTTCTAACCAATTTTTAGCACCACTCCAACCTTGATTATGAGCATATCCAAGAATTTGAAGTTTTCTTTCTGTATTAGCTTCTCTATATTCTTTACTAGAATTCATTAAATATCTGTGGTTTGCAATTGTATATCCTGCAAACATTTGTTCTTGGAAAGATGAATTTTTTCTAAAAGCTTGACGAGCAGAATCATCATGTCCAGGATTTCTAATTCCTAATATTTTTGCAGCGTCAGATTTTGCATCTGCTCCCATTTGATATCTTCCATCATAATGACCCCCACTGCCACCTGCAATATTATAAACTCCTTTAGATTCTATTAGTGCTATAGAATTTCTATATAAGTCCCACTGGGATTCAGAAACTCCCAATTCCTTTTTAAGTAGTTCTGATGGAGCAGCAACTGGAACATCTCCTCCACCCCCTTCATAATCACCAGAGGCGCCAGGTCCGCCAGGGCCGCCTGGACCACGTTGATTTCTTTCCAACATCTCATCACGACCAGTTGCACCCTTTCTAACTGTTCTTAAAGTTTCATTCAATTCCTTTTCAACAAGATTTGAAATTGCTCTACCTAAAAGATCTGCTTGGACTTGAGGATTTACTGCATCTGGAGTGGCATTTGAAGGAATTTTTCCACCATCTGCCAAACCAGCAATTGCTCTTGTAACAGTTGATAACGTCATTGATGTTTGCTTTTCGGCGGAAGTTGTAATTAAATCACTTAATCCATCTCCAATCTGATTGAAAACTTGTCTACTCGTTCTTTGTCCCAACGTTGCATCCACAGCAGCTCCCATAATTAACCCCAAGAATGAAGGAGCTTTTTTCAATTGCTCAGAACTTTTAAGTAAAGTTTTATATGGATTTGGTTTACTTAGTTCTTTTGGATTTGGATACAATTTTTCAATTTGTTTTTTTCCACCAACGTCCTTCCCAGGGACTGTTTTTGGGGCAATATAACTCCTTTTTGCTTTTTTATTTTTATTTCCTCCTTGAATATACAAAGTTCTTTGTGCAGATCCCCCAACTAATTTACCACCTCTAGTTTGTATTCTTCCTCCACCAGCAGCTTTTTGCACTGGTTCATCTTTAGGAGCCCCCACCATAGCATCATATAAAGATCTTCCAAGAATATCACCAAGAATTGCTCCCCCAGTTGCTCCCAACCAAGTTCCAGCAAAAGGAATTGGAATTAAAGTTCCTAGCGCCCCTCCAATAGCAGTACCGACAGCATTTCCAACGGCACCAGCAGCTGCTCTTCCAGGTTTTTCTCTAAAAACAAATACACTAACTAAAAAGTCAACAATTGGACCAATTAAGGGAATTCTACCAAAACCTTTTGATATTCCTTTAACTGCGCCCTTAAATCCACCCTTTCCTAATGCTCTAGTCATTAGTCTTCCAGGAGCCTTTTGCACACCTTTTTTGAGAAGACTACTTCCACCTTTTTGCGCTAATCCTTCTCCCGCTTCCTGAGCGACAATTCTTCCAGACTTAATTGCTCTATCTACTGCTGCTTTTGCTTGCTGAGCAGTTTTACCATTCGCACGGGCATTTTCATAAATTCTAGCGGCATTATTACCATAACGTCTTTCAATTAATTTTGATTGAGCATCTCTTCCAAGATAATTTCTAAGATTTACATTTGGTTTAGTAGATCCACCTCTTGGACCACCTCTTGGACCACCTCTTGGACCACCTCTTGGACCTCCACCTCCTTTTGGACGATTTAAACCTGGAATATTTTTTCCTTTAGATAATAAAATTCCTACAGCAATTGCGCCATTAATAAAAATGTTTAATTGCTTTGAAAACTCATCAAATTTTTTAGTTGCTTCCTTTCCACCAACCTTTCCAACTAATCCACGAACCTCATCATATTTTGTATAACTAAAGTCAATAAAATTAACCAAAGAATTTAAAGTCGTATTCAAAACAGTATCAGCAAACTTTGTAATTGGTTTTATTGCAGAAACTACACCTTGAAGTTTACTTAAATTTTCTGGAGTAAAATATGTAAAAAATAGTTTTCCTAAAATTGTCCAGAATAAAAATCTTTTTATACTATCAAAAATTCCAATTTTTGGAAGATTAACTCCAGATATTCCTTTCTTACCTGCAACTTTTTTTTCTTCTAGTTTATCTTCCCTTCTTTTCCTTTTACTATACAACTCTTGTTTTTTCTTAAAAGACTCTGATTTTTTTGAAAGTAAAAGATTACTTTTCAACAACTTGTCTGTTGATATAACTTGTGTTTTTATATTGATAATTTTTTTTCTTACCACTAAAGATCCAGATTTTTCTTCCTTACTTTTTTGAAGTAGAGATTTTTTATCGGAAGAAACCTTTACTGTTTTATTAGAATATTTGACAATTGCAGATGAAGATGATCCTGGAAGTAATTTTTGAGTATTGATTGCCATGAAACTATCCTCCTATACCATAGTAAATACTCATAATTTTAGAACGAAATTCCATAGTATCACCATCCATTGGTTCAGATGGAACATTAGGAGCTTTTGGAGTTCCAAGTTTTCCAGCAAAACCACCTTTACGTCCAGCATCAATAACTTCACTTGGCAAATTAATTACTCCACCAATACCATTAGTTAGAGGTCCAATATTTTTATTTCGATATCCTTTCTTTGCCCACATGGAGTCATAATCCATATTTGCAATTCTTGTTCTAATATCATCAAGTCCACCACTCTCAACAAATTGTTTAGGGAATATTTCATGATGTTCCCCAGGTTGAACCGCAACTTGTAAAAGTTGAGTATCTCCTCCAAATTTACTAGATCTCTCGCCAGTTTGAGTAGTTACTGGACCACCAACTTCTCTCCTTTGTGGTTGAATTAATTTAATAAAGTTCTTCTTGGGCCTAGTATTTTGCGCCAAGAGAGATCCTCCATCCTGTTTTTTTAGAAAAGAATCATATCCGAGTTGAAGTGCCAATGCTCCCCAACCAATTGGTCCAGGAATCATCGAAAGAACAGAAAGTCCTGCCCCTGCCCAATCACCTTCTTTTACTCTCATACCAGCATCTATTGCACCTAAAGCAATACCAACTCCAGGTACGAATCTACCAGCAGTTTTTCCAAGACCTCTTGCTCCTTTAAGAGATGCTGTAGTATATCCCTTTGTCATTAACTGTTTTGCTTTTGCACTCTTAGAATATTTTCCTGTATTGATTTTATTCATCAAACGCATACCCTTTGTTAGGGTTTGTGGTTTAACAATTTGTTCTGTTGCTCCAGGAAGTCTTAAAAAGGATCCAGATCCCATAGGAGCAGCAACATCAATAATATCTCCAGTTCCAGCAACTCCTCTATTAAAACCTCTTTCAAGCATTCCTCTACCCGCAGATGTAGAGCTGGTTGCAAATCTCTGTGCGACTGGTAAATCTGGAGTCATAAAAGCATTACGAGTCATGTAAATATTTTGAGGAGATCCAGATCTAAATCCAAGTCCTTTTTGCTGCCAATCTTTGTAAAGATTTGCTTGACGAATAGAAGAAGCAGCTTCTTTGGAAGTTCCATGATATCCCTTTCTTATTGTTCCCCCCAATCCCTTTCCTCTAATACCTTGGAAAGGTCTAGAAACTGCTTTTAAAACTCCTCTTCCAAATTGAGATGCTGTTTCCCACCAATTTTTATTTTGCGATTGTTTTTTGACTGTTCCACCGTCTTTAAATCTTTGTGGTTTTTCTAGATCAAAAGATTCTTTTTCAAAATCAATTTTAGGTTTTGCAATTTTGACTGAGGAATTTAGATAATCTCCAATTAAACCTCCTCCCTTTGCCAGTCTAATTCCATCGGACCATTTAGGAATATTAGCGCCAGGTCCACCATATAGAGCATTCAATCCCAATAAATTATTGGCACCAACTGCATCAACTGCTGCCTTATTCATTACAACCTCTCCAGGTTGTGCAGCAATCAATTGAGTATCTGGACCAGCTCCAGTAATTCTTACTCCACTATTTCTATTAATATTTCCACCACTTGCAAATAAAGATGCTGCAGGAATATTTTTAACAAGTCCTCCAGTATTAAATAAGTGTCCTCCAAGTCCACCAGAACTTGCATAATCTAAAAATGATTTTTGAGGACTTGGTTTTTCACCATAATCTGGTTTTAATTCTTTAAATTCTTTATCCTGTTTTTCTACTCTATCTCCCCAAGAACTTCCCGCCCAAGCAGCAAGAACTCCAGTTCCAATTGCTGCAGTAAGAGCAGGATTCATTGCAGCAAGAGCAATTAATCCTCTACCAAGTGTTCCAACAATTGTTGCAACAAATCCCCCTAAAGGTGTGCAAAAAGCAAGAAACCCCGTAAGAATTGCAGGAAACCAATCCTTAACAAATCTGGTTAAACTTTGAACTTTTTTCTGATTGGCAGGATTTCCCATCCAATCAATTAATTTAAAAAATGTTTTTCCTAATAAAACCCAAAAAAGAAATTTAAAAATTCTATCAAAAATACTTTGAAAGGGAGCAATAAGAGTTTTAGCAACTCCTTTTAAAGCAGATCCTAACCCACCTTTTTCTAAACTTTCTTCTTTTTGTCTTCTCCTTTCATTTTCCGATTTTTTTCTATCAGAATTTAAAGAATTATTTAAAATTTTATTTTGATCTTTTACAGAGGACGCAATAGACTGAAGACCTTTTTTAATATCCTCAAATAATTTAGATAGTGACAGTTGTTCTTTTTTAGTATTAGTTGTAGATTCTACTTTTTGATTTGGTTGTTTCTTTTCTGGTGCTTGAGGTAGTAACTTATTTTGAGGTATTGATTTTGGTTTTGGTGTTGCTGTCTTTTTAGTTGCCTTTAAAGTGGAAACATTACCGACATTTATTTTTTTACTCTTTGGTTTAAATCTGCCAGTTTTATTTCTTACTCTTTTAAACTCATTTCTCAGTAATTCTGCCTCTTCTGTAGGAATTTTACTCTTGGTCATCTGTGCAGAGACCAAAGCTTCCTTCAGAAGAGTTTTATATGTTCCATAATCTAAATCAAATATATCCTGAAGACCAAGCAGCCTTAGAATTCTTTCGTCAATAATTTCTGTGACTAAATTCTTAGCTGCCATTACGCTTACTCTTTTGCTCTTCTTCTTCTAGATGATTGCTTAATAAAGTTACATAAATGTCCCTTTCCCAAGGTATCATATTTTCAATTTCTGTCAATGAATATTTATGGTACTGCATTAACGAAAAATTAAGTTTATAATATCCCTCTAGATCCATATGGATCATACTCATCCGAAAAAACTAGAAAGACCCTCCAGTACAACTTCACTTTCAATGCCAGTATTTGGATTAGTAACGCTTACTTTATGAGTAAGTTTAGGCATAGTATCAAAAAACTTTTCAACTTCTTTAAATTGATTAGTATTCATTTGATCAATAAAATCAACCAATTCTTTTTTAGTAACCTCAGAAGATGTCCAAACTTCTTCTTCAGTAAAAATTTTATTAATGCAAGTTGCAATCAATTCAAACGATTTTTCCATAGTATTTTCAGTTGACATATCAAAGTTATTTTTAATGAATTGATCTAAAGATGGATATGTCATTTCCATCATAATATTATCATCAACTTTAATAGTTGTTGTATGCTCTGGGTTTTTTTCTACATTAATATCATCAATATTAATTTTAACAGGAACTGAAGTTTCATCATCATCTGGGCAAATAATATTAACTTCAATTTCTTCCCCAACAGATTTTCCGCGAATATTGAGAAACAGATATTCAATATCAAAAGTTGGTAATGACTCTACTTTAATACCTTTGGTTTCAATGCAATTTTTAATTACTGTTTTAATTGCAGTAGTAATTTGCTTTGGATCTTCACTTTCTAAAGCGATTACTAGAAGTTTTTCTTCTCTTACTAAAAATGGTCTATACTTAATTTTTTGACCAGATGAAGGTAGATCCAACTCATAAGTTGGTGTAGAAATTTTTGGTAAAGGCATAATCTCCTATACAATTCAGGTAATTTTATTTATTAGATATTATTGAGATATTCTTCCTGCAAATTCAACTTTTCCGCCAGGGGCAGATGTAGCATCAAATCCTTGCTGCCTCATAATTGAAGCAGATCTCATTGCTTGTAATTCTGCTACATCATCATTAATAGTTGTTCTCTTAGGTTGTTGGAGTCCAGGTACAGCTGGAGCGTTAGGAGCTGGTTTTGTTGGGACTTTAGAAGCAGCGTTTCCACCTCTCTTAACTTTAATTAAAAATTTAGTAAATGAAAAAGATACTGTAACCTTTAATAACTGGGAAGATTCATATGAAATTGGAATGGAATTAAGTCCTATTGGAAAAGCTTCAAAAAATTGATACTCTAATGTTGCTCCAGAATCAGACCTTCCCGTGTCTTTTTCAAATTTTGTAATATACAAACTATCGCATTTATATTCTTTTGGATAATTCATCCTATAAAAATAATTTGGGTTTGTAAATCCAGGTGATCCATGTTCACCTTCTACACTTTCACTAACAATATAAGACATCCAACCTTCAAAAAATTTAATTGTAGTGTAATCTCTATCTACATAAAAAGTAAAATCTGCTCTATCATCATATAATCTTCTGTATGCATTTTTTTGTGTCACTCCATGAAAATCATTAGTAATTTCATGGGTAGCTAAAGTAGATCCTGGTAAAGATGCCTCGCAACATAAAAGCTGAATATATTCAGTATTAACTGCATTATATGCTGCTCCAGCATAGTTTCCAGATTCTTTTCTTCCTTCCCAACCATCAACTGATTTTGGTGGTTGGAAGTTGCAAATAAAATGAGAAGTTGTTGCAGGTCTTAAAAGTATAGATTTAATATCTGCAACACTTTTTGGTTTTATTGATGCTCCTGCTCCTCCAGAACTAGAGGCATTTGACTTTGGTTGTTGTGGTGCTGGTGCTAATGCATTAGCACCACTTAAATTTGGATTTAATTTACTTATAGATGGATCTACACTAAATTTATTATTAGCAGGATCAAAATAACCAGTACCCAGAGAAGAACCTAATTTTTGAGAATTGGCAGACTCTTGAATAAATCCACCACCTCCCCCAGGAGCATTTGCAGCATTTATTTTTGCTTGGTCAGCTGGACTAGTAAAATCCGAAGAAAAATAAGAGTTTGTTGCTGATCCGCCTGCCATCTATAAATATTCTTATTGATATACTATGTATAAGAAATTTCGTGCGAAAAGAAAACAAATATCATCAGGGAAGATTTCACCCACAATACCCAGAAAAATATGTCGGAAATGCAAACAACATAATATACAGATCTAGTTGGGAATTAAAATTCTTAAAGTGGTGCGATAGAAATTCAAATATTCTTCGTTATGGATCTGAAGAAATTTCTATACCATACTATGATCCCGTTAGAAAAAAAGTGAGAAGATATTATCCAGATGCTTTTGTTGAAATAATTCATAGAGATGGAAGAAAATGCAAGTATCTTGTTGAAATAAAACCCAAAAAACAAACTATACCACCCAAGCAAAAATCCAGAGCAACTAAATCTTACATCAATGAAGTTTATACTTATGCAACAAATGAAGCAAAATGGAAAGCTGCAATAGAATTTTGTAAAGATAATTTGATGGAGTTTAAAATTATCACGGAAGAAGATTTAGGAATTTAAAATGAAAGACGAAAAAAATTCACGAATAAATCTTCTTAAAAAAAGAATTAAAGGAATGAGTGATCCCGAAGATATTATGATAGAAATCATTAGTATTTTTGATCGTACAGAATTAATTCCAGAGGTAGGAAAATATTATACTTTTATATACAATGCAAAAACACCAGAAATAAATTATGATCAGCACCCATTAATTGCATGTATTGAAATATCTAAATGGGGATTTGCTGGTATAAACTTTCATCTTGGATCAAGAAGACATTATACTTGGGAAGAAATTGCAGGACAACTTCATATAATAGAAGATTCTGAAATAAGTTATATTAGACAATTAAATTACGCAAAATACATCAATAAATAACTAGAAGAAAATAAGACTAATTAAATGTCGTCCATTATAAATGGTCCAACTACATCTACAATAATCTCTTCTGTAGGATCACTTACAACTTCCGCAGGAACAGGTAGAGTAAATGCTTCAATGCAAGTAGCAACATCAGCTCTAAGTGGAGGAAATGTTGTCTCAGCAGTATCTACAGGAGCAAATGTAACATTAAATACCATTGATAAAACAGGAAATGCATCTCAAGTTGCTAATTATTTTTTTCCTGCAAATGGAGGAACTCCTCAATTTACTCCTGGGACAGCTTTTAACGGATTATCATCTCCAGCAAAAGGAATAGTATCTGGTCAAGGTGGAGCAGAACTTGCCAAAGGATTGATGAATGGTGCAATTACAGATCTTGGATTAAAAAATCAAACTCCACTAGCTCCTGGAGGAAAAGCAGGAACTCCTGCTGCTGCAGCTGCTCCTGGAACTGCTGGAGGAGGAACACCATCTCAAGGATCTCAAGCAGCATCTGGTGGAGGAATTTTGCAATATCCATTTAACATGAGTGGATCTCAAGATAGAATACAATTTAAGTCAGAAAGTGGAAAATATGTAGTGATTGGTTTACAAAATCAAATATCAGATCAAAATGGTGTTGAATGGAGTGGATCGACAATAAATTTTATTCAAGAACAGTTGGTAAAAGAAGCAAAGAATTATATTCAAAATAATAATAAAAATGCGTTAGAAGGACTTGGTGATATGGCAGGAAATCTAACAAGAATGTTTGGAAAATTTGCAGAATCATTACAAAATAGAGGTGCAGACAGAGCAACTATTGCTACAATGTTTGCTGAGCAAGCATTAGGTCTTCAGGGATTGTCTGCAAGAAATGACAACGGAGGGCAAATATTAAACCCGAATTTAGAATTAGTTTTTACTGCACCAACATTAAGACCTTTTAATTTTACATTTCGTTTTACTTCAAGAGAAGAAGCAGAATCAAAAAATATACGAAAAATAATTAGATTCTTTAAAGAAGAAATGGCACCCAGATCAGGCACTGGAGTTTTTATGAAGAGACCATATTATTTTGAGTTGGAATATAAAGGAAAAGCCGCTGATAGTGGATCATTGAATAAATTTAAAAAACAGTGTGCTTTATTGAATTGTAGTGTAGATTATACACCAGATGGATCATATATGACATACAAAGATGGTACAATGACAGCGTACCAATTGAATTTACAGTTCCAAGAAGTAACTCCAGTTACTGATGAAGATTATAAGAGTCTATCTCCAGAAATTATAGGTTACTAATATGGCAGGTTATTTTAGCAACGTTCCAGATTTTGATTACGTTGATAGAAATCCAAACTCTCAAAGTATTTCCGATTTTACAACAGTAAAAAATCTGTTCAAAAGAGGAAAAATAAGAGAAGAAATATTTGGAAAATCTGAATATTTTAACATATACAATATTATTGGTGATTCTAGACCAGATAATATTGCATTTGAAATCTATGGAGATGAAACTTATGATTGGGTAATTCTTTTATCCAATAATATTATGAATTTAAATTCTGAATGGCCAAAGACTCAATATTCCTTTGACAAATATCTTCTAGAAAAATATGGAAAAGATTTGGATAATGATGAAGAAATTTATAACCGAATTTATAATGGAATTCATCATTATGAAACAAGAGAAATAACAAATTCAAAAGGTGTTAAAGTATTAAAATCTGGACTAAGAGTATCAAATCAATGGAGAACAAATGGAAATTGGATAGAAACAAATACTTCCAAAATTTTGAATATTTATTCTGGAAATGGAACAAGATCATCAACAACAGTGACAGTTGTTCTTTATGGATCGGGAATTGCAAATTTAAAAGTAGGAGATGAAGTTAGAATTGAAAATATAAAGCAAGAACCTTATAATGGAGTACATCTTGTCTCCGAATTAGTTCAATATACACAGTTAAATTCATCGACTTATTCTGTTACATCCTTTTCATATGAATTACCTACACCACCAGAAATTGCTAAACCCGAATTAAGTTTTGTTTTAGATAATCAAGGTATTCCAGTAGGTGCTCAATTAGAAGAAGCAAGATTTACAATCAAAGATGGATCTATAACTGGCAACGCATATTACTTTGAATATTTTGACTATAGGTTACAAAAAACCATTCAGGTAAAATCAAGTGATTTCTTAACGCCAGTAACAAATTATGAATATGAAGCAGCAGAGGAAGATAAAAAAAGATCTATCTATATTTTAAAACCAGAATTTTTATTCTTACTATTAGAAGATATTGATGCAATTATGCCGTATCAAGAAGGTGGAGAACAATACATTGGACCATATTTAAAGCGAGGAGAAAATATAAAATTATTCGAATAAAAAGGGGGGCATATGCCCCCCCCCATTTTATCAACGATCTACAAGTTTACTAAAGTAACTGAGAGCATCGTCTTCATCATCCTCAGATTCATCATCAATGCGAGCGACAGATTCAGGAACTGCTTTGCTCTTGGCATAAGATGCCTCAAGTTCTTCCATAACACTAGTTTCTTTAGAAGGAGTTTGAACATAAGATTCATACTCTTCTTCTTCTTCAGTAACAGGAGAACTTGAAGTGACCTTCTGACCCAAAACAGACTTCAGACGGGCATTCAGTTGATCATAAGTCTTAAATTGGTCTGCAGCAACAATTGCCGTCAAAGAATACTCTTTCTTCCAGAGTGATTCAAGAGCATCATCATCATCAAGAAGAACAGACGAAGATTCAAATTCCGACTTATCATAGTTCCAATAACCGTCAACCTTACGGATTTTCAGTTTGAAATTGGCACCTTGCCAGAAATCAAAAGGATTGATTGGTTCTTCATCTTCAAACTCGGGTTGCATTGCTGCCATGATCTTGTCAAAGATCTTCTTACCATACTTGAAGAGGAATACTTTACCCTCGTTCTGAGGATTTACAGGATCTTTCACAACATAAATGTTGGAATAGAAAGACAGTTTACGCTTTTGCTTACGCACAGTTTCTTTGTCCTTATCATTACCACTGTTCCAGAGTTCACGGTTATACTCAGAAACAGGATCTTTTTGACCAATAGTGGTCAAAGAGTTTTCAATATACCATCCGCCAGGACCTTGGAATGCATGAGTGTAGAGTTTGACCCATGGCAGATCTTCTTCATTGGGAGCGGGAAGGAAACGGATTACAGCATAACCATTACCAGTTTTATCAAGTTCAGGTTTCCAAAGACGTTCATCATCACCGCTACTGGTGGTATTCATTTTCTCAACTTCTTTCACCAGTTTTTGAGTGAGAGAACCAAGTTTGGATTGCTTTTTAAGATTTTCAAAAGACATTTGTGTACCTCGGATTAAATGGATTTGGCTTTTGTGTACTTCGTTATCTTACAGGTCAGAACCTGTTTTGTCAATCCTTTCCCTCATAGATTTAATAAGGGCAGTCATGTTATTGAAAATTACGTTCAAATCAACATTTGAGGGAAGACCCATCATAGAAGCAGATTGAAGAATACGTTCCTTCATCTCTTTTGCTTTTGGATCATCAGATAAACTCAGACGAGTATAAAGAACTTTTTGTTTGTCAAGAAGTCTTTGAAGTAAATCAATATGATGCAATTTATCTTCAACTGCCATTGAAGGAAATTTAAAGACATTATTATAGATTGTTTCTTGCAGATCTGAAATTTCTGCCATCTCTGCTCTAACAACCTCAGAATCAAAAAAGCTCATAAAATAGACTCCTTTAAAATTTTCTTATAACGAAATACATCAATATTTAGAAATGGATCATACTTCTTCATTCTCATAGAAGTTAGTTCCCAAATTGGATCAAGTAACTTTTTGTCAAAGTCAATCTTGAATCCTAATATTTTATCAAGAATAATCAAGGTTTCTATAGATAGATTTCCCTGGAGATGTTCTTTTAAAATTTGAGGATGTCTATTTTCTTCAATAAAAAACAAAGAATCAAATTCTTTTCCTAGAAATATTTTTTCTACTTCATCTTTAAAAATATAAGAAAGAGATTGAACTCTCTTCATCCAATTTTTATAATTAGATTCTCCATTACGAATTATTTCCCCAATCCATAAAGATTGAGGATCACTACATGAAACAAAATTAGCGACAAAAAAATCTAAGACTTCTTTGTCGCTTTTAGAACGTGATAATTTTTCAAACCAAAATCTATCTTTTCTTTTATAGAAAGACTGAATTCCTGCTTTACTTTTACCTTGATACTTATGATAATCATAAGTATGCTTTGTAAAATGATTTTTTAGGGCAAGATAACTTTTATATACATCAAAAGGAATCATCAATTAAAAAACAAGTTTAGCTCGAGAAGTTTTCTTCAAAAAGTTAAGTTCCATAGCATCACACTTAATTTTTTCTTTAAGTGGTTTAGAAATTAACTTTGGGACTGACTCTAAATCAATATTGTTTTTTTCGCAAAAATGAACTATTGCATCAATATAATTCATATCATTGTTAGCATGAACTAGTTTCTCAATTTCTTGAGCAAATTTAGATGGGCAAAAAAACTTACTTTCTAAAACTTTTTCTAATTCTTTATTAAAGGTATTCTCCATGAGTTCTAGTACTGTTAGTTGCAAATTAATTCACCCATAAATCTTATAAGAGTTTAACAAGAAGATTGGTTTGTGTCAAGAAATTTCTAGAAGTTTATCATTAACAAACTTCTTAATGTATTTTGTTAGTAACCGAATATATTTTGCTTTATCTCTTTCTTCATAAACTTCAACTTCACCATTCTCACATGCCATAATAATTACAAATTTTTTTACGGTGAGTCCTGTCATTTCGTGCAGCATACATGCATATGCACAACACTGCACAAAATATCCCTCAATCCATTCTCTTGGTTTTGGTTTTGCTGAAGTTTTGAAGTCAATGATAGAAAGTTCTCCATCAAATTCGGCAATACAATCTACAGTGCCAGCAATTCCCAAAAAAAGACTATAAAGAGAACCTTCTAAGGCATGAATATTATTTATACGATTTAATGCTGGTTTAGCAATTTTAAATAACATATCGGAGATAGGAAGAATATCACCTTGGTATTTTTCATTTTTAAGGTGATGTTCTACAAGAGTATGCATATCAGTGCCACGACTGGTTGCTTTTCTTGTAATCCTATCTGCTTCTTCTACACCAACTCGCTTTCTCCAATTATTAAAGAAATCTTTTTTGTAGTGACTGATCACAGAAGTAATGGAAACCAATCTTTTTAAATCGGTTTCCTTTTCTATTTTATAGTAACGAACTCCATTTATAGTTTCCCTTTCAAGTTGAGGGAGATTCAATTCAATATGATTAAACATCAAAAACCTAATCCCATTTTTGCAATAATATACTCTTTAACCAGTCCTGAACGTACAATATCTTCCACACCAAATTCAATCATTTCAAAAGAAGGCATTATGCGAAGAATTTTCATAAAGTCAATAATGCCATTTTTTTCATTAGTTTTGATTAAGTCAGACTGAGTAGCGTCTCCGCAGAAGATAATTTTAGAGTCTTCTCCCACACGAGTAATAATAGAGTCTAATTCATGGAAGTTTAAGTTTTGGAATTCATCAACAATAATGATTGATTTATCCAGAGTTGTACCACGAATAAAAGAAGTGCTCCAAAAACTAATAGTACCTTGAGTCTTAAGATTTCCATATAACATTTCAAAAGAAGCATCATCTGGCATTTCAAACATATACTTTACCATATTTTTGTAGGGAATTTGGTAAAGTGAGGATTTATCTTCATGGTCCCCAGGAAGAAAACCAATTTCTCTTGTTGCCACCAAAGATCTTACAATATAAATTTTTTCATATGGAGAGCGTTCATCCAGAACATCTTGGAGAGCATTATACAAAGCAATAAAAGTTTTTCCTGTTCCTGCTGCTCCATAGGCAACAATATTTTGGTCTAATCCATAAGATTTGAAAAACTTTTCTTGATTTTCTGTAAGAGGTTCAATATCTCTCATAAGATCAATATTGATTGGTTTCTTACGTTTCATTTGTTTGGCAGTCATGCCAACTCCAATTGGTTGATCAGATGCTCTTTTTCTTCTTGCCATAAAGATTACATAATTGGTTTTACGTTTGATCCAGGAACTTTAGATACTTTATGAAGTACGTCATTCCATCCAGAATGTTTCTTCATCAGTTTATCTTTCCATTCTCCAACTTCACCAACCCCAGCACATCCCCGAGACCAGTCTTTATCCCAATCTGGATTTTCTTTTCTCCATTCTTCATAAGCAGAAATTGTCATTACAAGTTCTTGAGTCTCGCCAGTTTTTTGATTAATTACAGGATACGTTGGCATAATTTAAAATTCTATATACGGTATTTATGGAATAATTACGGAAGGAGCATCAACACATTCTGGACAATCTTCATTTGGTTCCCAACCAAGTGCTTTAGCAATATCAGGGAACTGGCAGATAAAGACGCACCGTGCTGCTTCTGCGATATCCATATGCTCCTTCTGGGTGCCGTGAGCAGAGCGTAGGTCAATGTAATGGATCCATGACCTTACAGAGCCCTTCATGTAGATTCTGGTGGGGGTTGCGAGTGGAAGCACAAACCTTGCACATTCCTTTGCAACTCCATGATCAAGCATCTTATCATAGAGACGCTGCGCCTCTTCAAAATGCTGCTCAATCATTCCCTCAAACTTTTCACGCACATGCTCATCCAGATCATTGGTTGAGTTCTGACGGTTCTTCTCATCTTGCCTACGAAGTTCAGGAACTTCAGGA
>Ga0129333_10001315_pt1 | contig 22330 bp, 31 predicted proteins | sample CPB6_08_DNA_FD_94474 | JGI IMG/M metagenome (GOLD analysis project Ga0129333, IMG submission 94474) | Freshwater to marine salinity gradient microbial communities from Chesapeake Bay, USA - CPBay_Sum_0.6_0.8_DNA | ecosystem: Environmental > Aquatic > Marine > Coastal | place: USA: Chesapeake...
GACATTCGCCGGAAGATTCTTTCTATCGCTAACGGACTGGAGACATCGTGATGGTCAACATTGACAGCGATTCAATCATCAACCTCGCAGCACTGATCGTGCTGTGCGTCTACCTCTCGCGTTCTCGCCGATGACCACCCCCGATTGGCGCAAACTCGCCGCCATCCCCTGGTCAGCCCAAACAGCTCAGGTCTGCGCCGCCCTGGGCCACACCGAGATCCCGCCGGAGGGTAGGTCCAGGGTGTTCCAGAGCCCGCTCCTTTTCCTGTCCGTCGAGTACCACGAGGACTATTTCGTGCTCCACCGTGGCAATCGCGCCAGCCAGGCCATGCCCACAGCTGCTGACGTCGCCGAGGCCACCCGCTGCCGTGGCAGTGGGCCCACGAACGAGGCTCTCCGCACCTGGCTCCGCTGGTGGGGGTGGGACCCGCCAGCCAAAGCCAAGCCAGCCCCAGAACCCACCGATAACACTCGAACCATCATCTGATGACCGTCTTCTCTCGCGGCTATGACCCCGCCGCCGTCACCGCTGCCCTCGCTCAGCCGACCATTGAGGGCCTGCAACGGGCTTTCAATTCCCTCTCTACCGGCGCTCGGCGCCTGGTCGATCCTCGCGCCAGTCTCGGCCCAGCTCGTGTTCAGCTGCAGCCGATGCCTGCCATCGACAGTGCCATAACGGCTGCCGAAACCCTCGAGGTCGGCCTGATGGCAGCCCTGCGGGATCAGCGTCTTCTCGACCTGGCGCCGAATCCAGCGCATGCCGCCATCCTCAACGCCATCGCTCCAACGGTGTTTCCCCGCGATCCCGCTGGTCTGTTTCGGCTGCAGCCCGCTGATCGATCGCCTCGAATTGGTCAACTGCTGACTCGCCCAATCCCCACCGGATGGCTCACCACCGGATTCAGCCCCCGGATTCGCGCAGGGGCCTATGGCGCAACACCATCCGAATGGCAGGCCTGGCAAGACGGCTTCATCCCGGCACCGCAGCAGTTTGACCTCAACGACCTCCGCATCACCGGCCAATGGCTCGCCAGCCTGGTTCATCAGGACGCGCCATTCTTGATTCCCCTGCTGGTCTCGCAGCAGCTGCTGGCCGCTAAAGCTTTGCTCAGCAATCGTTTCCCGGTGCAGTTCAACGAAAGCCCGTTTGTTGCCGGCGGTGGCCCCGTGGCGCTGCAGTGCGCCATTGCCGCACCATGCCAGGCCGCAATGCACGACGCCTGGCGCTACAAATGGTCCCTCAATCGCCCCCGGCCTGATCAGCTCTGGCGACTTGGCATAGAGGGGAATCTGCACCCCGACTTCTTGGCCAAGGGTCAGCCGATCATCGACCTGGTCGGGCCCTATCTCCACAGCTGCTACGCCGAAGGGGCGCCCATCCACAGTGACTTCCCATCGGGTCATGCCGTGCTTGCCGGCGTCGGGTTCACTGTCCTCAAGGCCTGGTTCGCCAATGGACTGGTCCCGGCCCTTGATATCACCGAGCTCCACCATGAGCTCAACCTCATGGCCTGGCACATGAGCGTCGGCCGCGCCTGGGCTGGCATCCACACCCGATCCAGCCTCCTCGCTGGCCTGGCCCTCGGCGAGGCCCATGCCGTGGCTCACCTCAATGCCCTTCGGCTGGCGGAACATCCAGCGCAGATGGTCCGCGAAACTCGGATCTTCGGTTTCCAAGGCCAAGAGCTGCGCGTCTAATCCACGCCCAGCCGCGCCTTGATTCGTGTCACATCATCCCGCAACGTCTCAAGGCGCTCTCTGACATCCTTGTCGCTTGCTGTATTTGCTTCAAGCTGCTTGCAGGTCATCTCCACCGTTTTCTCAATGATCTGCAGCCGCTCATAGAGCCGATCACTCGCCTCGCTCATCCGCTGCCCAACGAACAGCACCGCCCCAGCGATCACCGCCGGGGCAACCTTTCCAAACAGGTCCAGCCATGGTCCTGCAGCTTGTGCCCAGTCCGGCAGCTTGTCGTCCGCCACAAAACTCCACACCTGCTCTAGGTTTCCATGGATCTACCACTTCACCATTCCCTCACGATTGAGCAGCTTCGTCGTAGCATCGAAGCCGAATCCAATACCGACGCCCTACGGCAGATCTGTCGCATCCTCCTAGGAGCATGGGTCACGCAACAATCCATGACTCAGCTCGTTATCCAAGACTCTCTCCGCCGTCAGCATGCATCTATCCGTCACGATTCCTGGGATCCCCGCACCGCAGGGCAGTAAGCGTCATGTCGGTAACGGCATCCTTGTTGAATCCAGCAAGCGCCTCAAGCCATGGCGTGCTGATGCCATTGCTGCCATCCAAGAGCAACAGGCTAAACACAATCAGCCGCAATACACTTGCCCTGTTCACATTATCGTCATCTTCCGTTTCCCTCGCCCTAAGTCACACTTCAACAAATCTGGCTGGCTTAAGCCTTCGGCTCCCTCCCCCCACATCACCCGCCCCGATCTTGATAAACTCCTCCGTGCACTACTTGATGCCATGACACAATCCGGCATCATTCGCGATGATTCGCAGGTTCATCACATCGAAGCACTCAAGGTCTACGCTGAACGTGGAGAAACTGCACTCTGCATTAGGAAAACTCCATGACCTTTGCCCTCTTCGCCCCATCTCCCCTAAACCCAGACTTGGCTATTGGCCTACCGCTTGTCGCCGCTGACGAATCCGACGCCAACCTCGCAGGGTTTGCCCTCGCTACAACCGGCAAGCTCCTAGGGCTCTACCTGCCAGGCAGCCTCAACTCCTACCTCGTCGCCTACGAACACAACGGCACTCAACTCACCGCCATCCGTGCTGAGACAATCGAAGAGGCAGAAAATATCCTCACAGCATGCCTAGAGTACGGTATCGTTGAAAAGGTGGAGGACTGATACTTAACAATGGCAGCAAAAAAGGCCATCCGATCAACAGATGCAACGATCGAACTCCGAGCCGCAGAGTTCGCCAGGATCATTGCTGCCGGTGGTCGTCGGTCTGATTGCTTGCGATTTGCCGCAGAAAATTGGGGGGTGCAATCCCGAACCTGCGACGCATACCTCGCCATGGCACGGGATCAGCTCCGTGCTGACTGGGACATCGAGCGCCCGCAGATGATCGCTGATCTGCTCAGCCAATGCGCCACACTCCAGCAGGAGGCCCGCGCTGCAGGCCATCTCCACATCGCCCTAGGTGCCATCAACACTGCTGCCAGGCTTGCTCAGCTGGTGTCGTGAGCTACCTATGGGCAGAAAGGACGGGTCACGTCCTGATGCCGTCTGGCCCGGTCGCTGAAGCCTTCGACCCGCAGCAGGCGCTCCATGCGATCCGCGCAGGCCTCCACGGTGAGCAGCGCACATTCTTCGATGACCTGCAGACCAGGATCCTCGGGGCAACTGCAGGTTATGGCGCCGGCAAGACGTGGTCCCTCTGCGCCAAGGCTGTGAGCCTGGCCATCGCCAATCCTGGCATTACCGGCTGCGTCCTGGAGCCCACGGGACCCCTAATCCGCGACATCTGGCAGCCGGACTTTGAGGCCTTCATGGATGAGTACAGCATCCCCTACACGGCTAGACAGTCGCCATTGCCGGAATACGTGCTGCATCTACCCGATGGTGATACGAAGATTCTGTGCCGATCGTTTGAGAACTGGCGCCGAATCATCGGCCTGAACCTTGCGTGGGTCCTAGCCGATGAGATCGATACGGTTGATCCCAAAATCGCCCAGCTGGCATTCCCTAAGATCCTCGGCCGCTTGCGTGCTGGGCAGGTGCGGCAGTTTGCGTCAGCATCCACGCCAGAAGGGTTCCGATGGATGTATAAGACCTTCCAGTCAGATGATGGACAGAAACGAGCCGATCGACGACTGGTCAAGATGCGGACTCGTGATAATCCACACCTGCCTGATGATTACATTGAAACGCTAGAAGCAAACTACGACCCGCAGCTGCTTAAGGCGTACCTTGAAGGTGAGTTCGTCAACCTCACCAGCGGGCAGGTTTATGACCGCTTCAATCGTGCGGTACACGTCAAGCCGTGCCATCTGGCAGTTGATGAAGATGACGGCATCCTGGACACGATCTACGCTGGCCTTGACTTCAACATTGGCAACACCAACGCCATCTGCTGCATCCGTACAGCAGCCGGCGGCCTACATGCCTTCGCTGAAATCAATGCGCACGATACCGAAGCGATGGGGCAGGAGATGCGGCGACGGTTTGGCGATGCAAAAATCCTGGGATACCCCGATGCCAGTGGTAACAATCGGTCAACTAACAGCGCACGATCAGATATTGCGATTCTTGAATCCTACGGGATCCGCAATCAAGCACCAGCCAAGAACCCCCCGATCCGTGATAGGGTCGTAGCTGTTCAAGCGCTACTGGAGAACGGCAAGGGGCAGCATCGCCTCTTTATCGATCCGTCATGCACCGGATTGATCGAAGACCTAGAACAACAGGCATACGATGACCGTGGCGAACCTGACAAGTCGCACGGTAATGATCACAGGCCTGATGCGCTTGGTTATGTCGTCCACAGATTGTTTGCGGTTGAACGTTCCACATCACGCCAACCCGTACGCGGCATCCGCGTTTATTGACCTTCTATGTCTGCACTCAAGTCATCAATGCCCGTCATCTTCGATGGGCTGCCTCGACTGCCATTATTGACCAAGGCCGAAGAGATTCACCTGGCGACTGTCGTTCAGGCTGGCCTGAAGCCAGGCGCAACACCACGACAACAGGCAGCAGCAAGGCGCGCACGCCATCGGATGATTAATGCCAATATCCGATTGGTGATCACGCAAGTCAAAAAAGCAGTCAGGCGCGATACGCCAGCCCTTGGATTTGATGATCTGTTTCAGGAGGGAATGCTAGGCCTGTCGCGAGCTGTGGATCTGTTTGATCCAAGCCGAGGATATAAGTTTTCTACTTATGCGTACTGGTGGATTAAGCAGTCTCTGTCTCGTGCGTTCCCGTCGTATGGCACGACCATTCGATATTCGACGCACATTCACGACAAGCGACGCGCCATCCTCAAATGGGTGGCAGCCTATCAGAATGAGCATCGGCATAACCCGACTCTGCCTGAGATCGCTAAGCAGTTCGATCTGAGCTTGGACATGCTGGCCAAGACGATGGCCTGCGCAGATCAGACGAAATCGCTTGACGCTTCGACTGGTTATGAAGATGCATCATGCTTGCATGAAGTTATTGCTGCTCCGCCGCCGGATGATGACTTTGATTACGATGAGTTTGACATTGTCGACGTAATGACCTGCATCAACCTGCTGGACGAAAAGTCGCGCTACGTCATAGAGAAGCGGTTTCTGACTAAGGAACCGTCATCATTGCAGGCGCTGGCCGCAGAGCTTAACGTCAGCCGTGAACGTGTGCGGCAGATCAACTGCAGGGCCCTAGGCCAAATCCGGCAACGGCTCGAAATCCTGCGCAGGGCAAGCTAGGCCATGGGATACACCGCCTCATCAGCGTCTCTGGCCGGCAACCAGGCGACCATCCAAGAGCTAAAGGTAGAGGATCCAGGCCTCGCCTGGCGTCGGATGGCGCCACGTTGGGAGCTGCTCGAAGCGCTGATGGGCGGAACGCTAGGAATGCGGCGGCAGTCGACGTTATGGCTGCCGAAGGAGCCAGCAGAGCAGGACGACAGCTACAACCGACGCCTCGGCCAGTCGGTGTGTCCGCCGTACTTCCGGCGCCTGCTGGCCATGCTGGCCGGCATGCTGACCCGCAAGCCGGTGCGGCTCGAAGATGTGCCTGACGCGATCCGTGAGGATCTGTTTGATGTTGACCTGCAGGGCAACAATCTGGACGTCTGGCTCAATGCTGCGGCACGTACAGCATTGCAGTATGGCCACGTCGGGGTGCTGGTCGACTATCCGCGATCAGACGAGGGTGGCGTTGGTGATCGCCCCTACTGGGTGGCCTACAGCCCGCGCGACATTCTGGGATGGCGGACTGAAATGTCATCAGGCCGGCAGGCGTTGACGCAGCTGCGGCTTAAGGAACGCATCTCCGTAGCCTATGGCGAGTTCGGTGAGGAACTGGTCGAGCAAGTGCGAGTCCTGGAGCCTGGCCGGTTCAGGCTGTACCGCAAGCAGATCAGCCGCACCGGCAGTTACGACCTAGTCGAAGAAGGAGCGATGACGCTAGATGAAATCCCGTTCGCGGTGGCCTATGCCGATCGGGTCGGGCTGTTTGAGTCGCAGCCGCCAATGGAAGAGGTCGGTTGGCTGAACCTCCAGAGCTACCAGCGCAATAGCGACCTAGCGAATCAGCTGCACATTGCGGCCGTGCCGCGCCTTGTCGGCTATGGCGTACCGGTCGAAACCGATGAGGTGGAGAATGGCCCGGAAACCATGATGGCCCTGCCGGTTGATGCAAGGATTGATTACGTCGAGCCTGGCGGCACCAGCTATCAGTATCAGTTCCAACATCTGGAGATGATTCGCAGCCAGATCAATGAGCTAGGTGTGGCTGCGATTCTGGGACAGAAAAACGTCGCCGAGTCTGGCATGGCCAAGAGCATTGAGCGCAGCCAGGGTGATGCGGCATTGATGCAACTTGGGATTCAGCTGCAGGATCTTGTCGACAACTGCCTGCGGATGCATGGCGAACTGCGCGGTGTGCCACAGCCTGGCGCTGCAGTGGTCAATCGCGACTTTGTCGAGACCAAGCTGGAACCGGCGCAGGTGCAGCAGATCATTGCGTTGTACACCAATGGAATGGTGACACTGCAGGCGGCGCTTGAGCAGCTGGAGCAGGGCAATGTCCTATCTGAAGACTTCGACGTTGAGGCCGAGGTGGAAGCTGTCGGGGCGATGGAAGACGCCAGGCTGCAGAGCAGGGCCGATCAGCTGCAGGGGGCGCTCAATGAGCTGCCAGGGGCAAGCTAAGGGACAGGCAGGAAACTCATGGCCAAGAAACCGACCAAGGGTGAAGAAAAAGTCGCTAAGGTCATGGGCGAATACAAGCGCGGCACATTGCGCACCGGCAAGCCAGGGCCCGGCAAAGGCGGCAAGGTCACAAGCCGTAAGCAGGCTATTGCTATCGCCATGAGTGAAGCTGGCATGACCAAAAAAGGCAAGGCCAAGAAACCGAAAAAATGACTGGCAACCTTTAAGAGCCGCGATAAATCAATGGCCAGGACTTACAAGCGTGATTCCGCCGGCCGGTTCTCCTCTGGCGGCGGCGGCAAAAGCGATCGATCAAATAAGCCGGCCAAAGGCAAGACAGCGGGCTATGAACAAAGCCTAAAAAATCTGGACCGCATCAACAAGCTTGAGCAAAGCAAAAGCAAAAAATCAGCAGATAGGCCAGCTAACAAAATTGCGCCATCACCTCGAAGGTCGTCTCCATTTGAAAAAGCTGTTGCCGATGTGCTGACATCATCTAAGTTTAGGTCGGACAAAAAGCGAATTGCTGAGCTGTCTCGCCGTGGGTTTCCATCTGACCTTAATAGCATTGCAACAATGCGAGCAAACATTCTGCGCAAGCAGAAAGCAGATACTCATAAGCCTGAAAGCGTAAAAGCCGCACTAATGCGAGCTGCAGGCAAGAAACCCAAAAAGTGATAACCTATAGGGGTAACCCTGCGGGTCATTATGTCTGACAGCAACACTCAACCGGCTGCGCCTGTTGATGATCTTGAGGCGCTCAAAGCCTCAATCGCTAAGCTCGAAGCCAAGAATCGCGAGCTGATCGGAGAGCTGCGAGGCAAAAAAGCCGAACCGCCGGCCGAGGTGATGCAGGAGCTGGAGCAGCTGCGCGAGATGAAGCGGCAGCAGGAGCAGGCTCAGGCCGAGGCCAAGGGCCAATACGACAAGGCCCTCGAGGCCCATGACCAGCAGTTCCGCGACCGTGAGGCACAGCTGACGGCACGGCTGCAGGAGCTTGAGGCCCGCCTGCAGCACACGCAGCTGGACGCCAGGGTCCTATCGGTCCTGGCCGATCGTGTCCACGACCCAGAGGCCGCACTGCAGCTCATGCGGTCCAATCTGCAGCTCAACGACCGCGGTGAGGTGATCGCCAAGGACGGCTACGACGAACTAGCCCTAGATGCGTTCCTCGAGCGGCAGCAGCAGGCCCGGCCATGGCTGTTCAGGCAACCCAAAGCGCAGGGCTCAGGGGCGCCTGCAGCCCGTACCGGCGGCCCGGTCGCACCATCTGGCGGCAAGAATCCATTCAGCCGTGAACACTACAGCCTGACCGAACAGATGCGGATCTACAAAGCTGATCCGGCTTTGTACGATCGACTGAAAGCGGAAGCGGCGAATTGATGGCAACATAAGACAAAGGGCATGCCTGCGGTGTGCCTAATCGCCCTGCGGGCATCTGACCCTTTGCTTTTTCTCTGATGGCCACGATCCGTTCGGACGTGATCATCCCCGAGATTTTCACTCCCTACATCGAAGAGCAGACCACCCTCCGCAGCGATTTTCTGCAGAGCGGTGTCGTTGCCCAGATGCCGGAGCTGAACGTCAATGAGGGGGGTGACACCGTCCAAGTCCCGTCGTTCACCGCTGATCTCACCGGTGATGCCGAGCGTCTGACCGACACTCAATCCCTGACCCCTGGCAAGATCTCTGCCCGTAAGCAGATCGGCGTGGTGCTGCACCGTGGCCGTGCGTGGGAATCCCGCGACTTGGCCCGCCTGGCTGCTGGCGCTGATCCAATGGCTGCCATTGGCAACAAGGTCTCGGCCTACATCGCCAATCAGCAGCAGAAAGACCTGCTGGCCGCTTGCGCTGGGGTGTTTGGCGCCCTCGGGTCGTCCAACTCTGGCGCGGCCTTTGTCGACCTGACGTTTGACGCTGGCGGCTCTGGTGAGACTCCCCTTTCCCCGCGCCATCTGGCCAAGGCTCGCAGCCTGCTGGGGGATCGTGGTGAACTGCTGAGCACCGTTGCGATGCATTCGACCGTCTTTTATGACCTGGTCGAACGTCGTGCGATCGATTACGTGACCGCCGATGAGGCGCGAATCACGGCAGCGGGCTCCAATGCTGCCAACCCGGCAGCGTTCGCCGGTTCGGTCGCTGAGGCCTACACCCAGTCTCTGGGGGTGCCGTTCTATATGGGCATGCGCGTCGTTGTCACCGACGACATTCAGCAGACCGGATCTTCTCCCAACAAGAAGTTTGCGGTTTACTTCTTCACCCCTGGCGCCATTGGCACCGGCGAGCAGCAGGCCCTGCGGACAGAAACCGATCGTGACATCCTCGCCAAGAGTGATGCCATGTCGATCGACTGGCACAACGTCTATCACCCGATGGGCGCACGCTGGAAGACGACTGCACCGGTCAATCCGTTGGCCAGTGATCTCAGCACCGCTGCCAACTGGGAGAAGGTGTTTGAGACCAAGAACATCGGTATCGTTCGCGGTACCGTAACCAGTAACTTCGACTGAGGAACTATCAATGGCACAACCTTCTCAGTTTGAGGTGTCGACACAGTATTACCTGACTGTGTCGCATGCACAGGCCAGCAGTGTGGCGGACCAGCTGTTTTTTGTGGCTCCCGAGCCTCTTGAGGTGGTGGAGATTCATGAGGTGCACGGTACCGCCGGCACTGATGGCAGTGCGGTAACCGCAACGATCCGCAAATGCACCGGCACCACGGCCCTGGCCAGTGGTACCGACCTGCTGAGCACGACCATCAACCTGAAGGGCGCGGCGAATACCGTGCAGAGTCCAGCGTTGACCACAACGACGGCCGACCTTCAGCTGGCTACCGGCGACCGTTTGGCGTTCGATTCAACGGGCACCACAACGGCGCTGGCCAATATGGTGGTCACTGTTCTGCTGCGGCGGATCTGATGGGATTGTTTGCGTTCAGGCGATTGCGTGAGCGTCAACAGGAGGCCTCTGCCACTGCGGCAGGGGCCTTTCCCGTTGTTGAGCCACCAGAGGCCACGCCTGAGCCTGCAGCCGTGCCACAGCGGCGCGTACAGGCCAGGGGGCGACGGCAAGCTAAAGCACAGGAGGATTGATCGATGAGCGTACTGAGTCGCGGCGGTGGTGATACAACGATCCTGAATCGAGGCCAGGGCTATCGGTCGGAGGTGGTGTTCACGCGACCGGCAAACACCACGGCATATACGGCCGGCGACATTATCGGCAGTGCCACGAGTGCGGTTCATGAGTTCACGCAGGTGAGCAGTGCCGGCGGTGATGTTGTGATCTTTGCCGCTGAATTGATGATTGACCTGTCGGCCGTACCGTCGGGGATGTCAAGTTTCAGGCTGCATGTTTACAGCAATACGCCAACCGCTGCCAGCGACAATGCAGCTTTTGACTTAAGTGCTGCGGAACGGTCAGTGTATATGGGCTACATTGACTTTACAACGCCTGAAGACCTAGGGTCGACATTGTTCACGCAGACGCGGTTTGTGTATATGCAAGGGCAACTGCCTAGCAATGCAACGAGCCTATTTGGTGAACTGCAAACGATTGGAGGATATACACCAACCAGCGGTGAAGGCTATCGAATCAGACTGCGCACGATTGAGGTGTAATGAATAGGCTGCTACTGCTGGCGCCACGAATCGCGACGAACCGGCTGTGGGCACGTGCCGGCGAGGTCCCGTCGTTCCACATCGCCCCGGCGCGAACTCAGAACGCCAGGGACCTGATCACCGGCAACCTGCTCGGCACCTACAACAGTGCATCCCCAGCATGGGCCGTGGGGCCTGATGGCGTGCTGGCGCTGCCGGCGGCGAATGCTCCGGTGATTGAGTACGACCCGACGACGCTGTCGTGCCTGGGGGCGAGGATTTGGGGGGTGGTGACGAATGACTCAAAGGCCACAGAAGCTATTGGCGGCACTGGATGGACGAATCAGAATAGTATCGGCGTTTCGCTGAACAGCACAGACGTTATTGATCCTGCCGGTGGAAATAAGGCCAGCAAGCTGACATGGGGGGCGACGAATAGTCAAACGCTAATGCCTTTCACTGCGGCAGCAGACGTGTATAGCGCAGGAGTGTGGTTGCGAACTCTGACAGGAACAGCCAACGTTACTCTCTTTGCGTTCTTGCAAACCAGTCCTTTCACCGTTATTGGAGCGGCAACCGTTGCGGTGACTTCAGCGTGGCAAAGGCTGAGTGTCACGACTAGCACCGCTACAGCAGCAGGTTACAATTTTGGCATTCAGTTGACTGGCGCTGGATCTGTTTATGCGTTTGGGTCCCAGGTGAATCGCGGCACAATCTTGGGACCATACGTTCAGAACAACAGCACAACTCTTGCCGCCAGCAGCACGGCAGATGCGTGGGACATCACCAGCCTTGCAGCGGGCATCAACAATCTCAAGACGCTTTACGTCCGCGGTCAAACTCAAGCATTCGGCACCCGAGGCATCGCCAGCCTGAATGACAACACCGCCAACAACCGCCTGGAGCTGTCAACCAGCGGCACCACAGCGAAGGCCACGGCGGTCACCAGCGCCGCAACTGTGGCCGATCTCAGTGGCGGCATCATCGCCGCCAACACAACGTTCCGCCTGGCGGCGCGGTTCGACACCGACAGCTACGCGCTGAGCCTCAACGGTGGTGCTGTCGTGACCGACACCAGTGGCGCCAGGGTGCTGGTAAATCGGCTGTTCATCGGCCGCGATCAGGCCGGCAACTACCAGAACGGCTACATCGAAGAGATGGCCGGCTGGACAAAACCCTGCGCCGATGGTCAACTCTCTGCACTTGCAGCATCATGAGCGCCTTTTTTACTCTCCGTTTCAACTCTGAGGCTGAGGCCTTGGCCACTGCCGAGGCCATGCGGCTGCTGCTTCATGGTGACGAGCAGTTGCCTGAGACGTTGGTGTGTGACAGTCCGGGTCTATTCGGTCAAGCGCAGCTGATCACTGACGTCACGGTGCCCGGCGCCTACGACGAAAACGGCGCCGAGATCACACCGCCGGTTCCGGTGCCTGGGGTGTTTGTGAACCTAGTCCTGTCTCGTGCTGTCTTGCCCCCTGCGTTGCGCCGTTATCGCGTGCCTTACGGTTCTGGTGGCAGGGTCTTTGCTGGCACCGAACCCGAGCCCGGCGCATGGCCTCCGACCTAGACCGCAGCGTTGAGCGGTTCCTGCGTAATGCCGTCCGGGAACGCACGACCGAGGATCGCATCCTGCGGCAGGTGTTGCGTGATCTGCGCCTCAGCCTGCAATCAGTGCGGCGGTTCCTCGATGCCGCTGATCTGCTGACGCCATCGCCAGGCCGTGAACAGGCCATCCGTACCGCCGTCAGCGCCATTGCAGCATCAATGGCTCGCCAGTGGGGCCAGCCGACCCTGCAGGGGTTCCAAGAGGCGATGGTGCCATGGTTTGAGCAGCAGCTCGAGCTGGCCCGAGACCTAGCCCGCCTATCTGGTGATGCATTGCCGCAGGCCGGCGCTGTGACTGCTGCTAATGCAGGCCTGGCGCGGATCGTCAATGAGTCGATCGTTGGCGGTAAGACGCTGGCCCAGAGCCTGCAGCAGTCAATCCCGGTATTGGTTGCCGATCGTGTTGAGCGGTTGGTGCGGCTCGGCTTGTCTGACGTTGCAGGCGAAACGTATGCAACCTACAAAGATGCGGTCGTGCGAACCACGGAAAATGCAGTCGAGGCCATCATCCGCACCGGCGTTCATGAGGTTGGATCTGCTGCGCAACAGCTGATCTACGAAGTTGAGACCAGTCCAGAGTTCAGGGCTGCCAAGGCGCTGGTATGGACGGCAGTGCTTGATGGCCGCACTTGCCCGATCTGCATAGGCCTCGACGGCAAGCGGTTTCCCGTTGACTACCAGAAGGTCAGCCCGCATTTCAACTGTCGGTGCTACCTGGTGCCGACCGGCTGGCGCGATGAGCCTGGGGCATCACGGCCAAGCGGTGAGGGACTGCAGGGGCCCGAGGTGTCGTTCACGGTCTCTGCGCGGGACTGGGTCAAGAGCAACCGTGAGGCCGCTCGCGATATTTTCGGCAAGCGGCTCGGGGATCGGCTGGCCGATGGCGAGCTGGATTTCAACCAGGCGCTGAAACAATGGCGGCAACCTAGGGGCAGAGGATCTTGAGTTAATGGCCCGCAATCAGAAGCGCGACAGCAGGGGCCGATTTGCGTCTGGTGGTGGCGGGTCATCACCCAAGACGACAACGGCAAAGGGTAGGGCTAGGGCAAAGGAGGCAGCGGCTCGGGCTGAGGTGAAGGCTGGCGGTGGCAGCAAGGCGACTCGTAGTCTGCTGGTTGCTCAGCGTGCCAGGGATTATTACAAGGCCACTGGCACCGGCACCAAGCGATCGGCGACCAAGGCTGCTGCTGCTGCGCCTGCGGCCAAGTCCAAGCCGGCCAAGATGAGCAAGGCGCCGGCCAATGCTGCCAAGGCCAAGTACAAGGCCGCTCGAAGCCAGGTCAGGGAACTGAAGATGTATCGTGGCGGCAAGTCTGATGCTGTTGTCAAGAAGGCAGAAGCGAAGGTCAAGCGGATGGAGAAGACCCGCCGGTCGTCGAAGGCGAGGATCTGATGGCCGTCACCGTTGATGCCAGTGTTGGCGGCGCCAATGCCAACAGTTACCTCACGGTCGCTGATGCCGATGCAATAGCGGACCTACGGCTTGGCACGCTGGCCTGGGAGGCTGCAACGGTCACGACCGACGACAAGGGCCGAGCGCTGATCGCCGCGACCGCATACCTGGATCAGCTGTCGTGGATCGGTGCCAAGGCCTCGACGGCGCAAGCACTGCTGTGGCCACGGTCGGACGTTGAATGTGGTGACAAGGTTTACGCATCAAACGTCATCCCGTCAGAGGTCAAGGCCGGCACCTTCGATCTGGCCAATGCTTTGCTGGCGACTCCGGCCCTGCTGACCCCGTCGCCCTCGGGGTTCAACGAGCTGATTCCAGGGATCCCTAACGCCAACCTCAAGCGGGCAACGGTTGACGTGCTGACCGTTGAGTTTCAGTCCCCCGGCGCTGGCGCTCCAGCGGCCCGTAATGCCCTGACGATGCTGCCCCATCTGATCGACCTGTTTGGCTGCCTGTGCTTATCGTCGGCACGTGGTAGCGTTGGCACGATCCGTACGGTCAGGAGTTGAGCCGTGCAGCTGTCGTTGCCGGGCATTGAATCAAAGCCCGGCCGGCAGCAACGTGGGCCGCTATCACGTGAAGAATCAAAGCGGATCGGTGCTTTGTATGTCGAGCATCGAAAGCTGGTGCATCATTTCACTCGCAAGCTACGGCAGCGATTTCCGATGATGGCGCCGGAAGATGTGGCGTCATGCGTTGATATTGCGTTTATCAAGGCCGCAAGGGTATGGGACCCTGAACGTGGCAGATTGTCGACGATTGTTGGCGTTTATGCCATTGGCGAATGCCGACATTATGTAAGGGACCACAACTGGACGATCAAGGCACCAGCCAAAGTGCGAGAGCTGGGGGTGACAATACGAAGGCTGATGGATAGCGGGATGGGATCTGATGCAGTGGCGCAACAGCTGAACATCGGCCGCGAGGAATTGCGGCTGGCATTACTGGCAACGGCTGGCGTTGGCCATGATCGACTTGATTTTGAGCTGCACATTAGTGATGCGGCGACGCCAATGGAGCTATTGGAGGCAGCCGAAGGGCAAGCTATGGCAGATCATCAGGATTGACGCGTGGGCTATTTCGCCGCCTTCAACTACAGGATGTGGGTCAAGGCGGGGACGACCGCCAGCCTGAATCCGACAAACCGCACGAGCTTTACCGAACTGGTCAACGGTTCAAACTTCAGCCTGCAGGGCAGCACCGACAGCCAGCAGGTCGTTGACTACGGCTCGAGCTTTGGCTTTAAGACCCAACTGGTTACCGGCAACAGCTACAGCATCCCGGTCACGATGAACCTGGACGTTACCAGCGCTGGGTATCAGGCCTGCAAGGCGGCCTACAAAGATGCAACCGCCGGCGCGACGCTGCAGTGGTGGAGGGAAACCCCGGTCACCGACGGCAGCAGCGCGTCTTACCCCGAGGTGCATACCGGCGTGGCGCAGGTGTCGGACTTCTCCGAGGATGTGCAGGCCGGCAACATCGCATCGGTCAGCTTCACTCTGACGGGCTACGGCTCCTATGTGTTCGTGAAACAGGGCCTGTCTGGTGCCGTGACTGCGGTCACAACCAGCGGCGGCAGCGTCGGGTCGGGCCTCAGCAATGCCACCTATACCGGCATTGCGCTCTACGGCGGTTCTGGCGTTGGCGCAACGGCCACGTTCGTTGTGGGCAGCGGTGCTGTCACCAGCGTGACGCTGGTTGCTGGCGGCCGAGGCTATGTCAACGGTGAAATCCTGACGCCGCTGCTGGCCAGTATTGGCGGCACCGGTACAGCGCCGACGGTTGTTGCTACCGTGTGATGGGTTGATGTGTTGGTGGTGCAGCCCCAGGAGTGATGCCCTGGGGTTTTTTCATGCCGTGGCACCAGACAGGCGGCGCCATTGCTGAGCAAAGAACACATCAAGCGGATGCCGATTCAGGGCCGGCAGGATCCAGTTACGGCCTGGGATGTCTTTAGTGATTGCTCCACGGCCATTGACGTAGCCAGAGGAGCCATTTAGCACGAGAGGCGCATAGGGGGCCTGTGGGCCGCCCCAGCGGTAGCCAAGGCTCAATCCTGCAGCGCCTAGCGTGATGCGCTGCTGCGAGGCTCTGAGGCGCCCCAGGTCGACGATATCCCGAGGGCTGCCGACCACCTGCCCATTGCGCCGAACCGTTGTGCGTGGCCACGGGAACTGAGCAGTGCTGATCTCGGTCTTGAAAGCCGGGAAGATCACGGCATCGTATTGCCGAAGGATGATCGGCACCCTGGCGGAGATGAACTGCAGCGAGAATCCTGTCAGCTTGGCAGTTGCCCTGATCTGGGTCATTGTGTTTGGCTGGTCTGCCGATAGCGAACAATGCGGACACGATCACCGATGACCTGCTGCAGGGTTGAGCCGATCAATCCGGTGGTGCCATATGGTTCACGACTTTTGACCAGCTCGCATGGCATCGGATCATCAGCCGAGAATGCAAGCAAACCGCGAACACCGGCGACGATCCTGACGTCTAGCGCCTGCGGATCAATGGCATAACCGTCGAAGACATCAACGGCACTGCCAACGCCTGGGACGTCGGTTTCCGAGATGCTGCCTTGTCGTAGATAGAGACTGACCGAGACACGTTCGGTGCGGGGCAGGACGTTACCTGTGCGCTGATCAACGATGGTGCCAACGGTCGGCACATCGAAGGTAGCGATAGCGTTCTGCAGTGCCAGGAGAGCTGAAGCCATGGGATAGGTTTCCGGCAAGCTAGGGCATGGCGGAATCACTCGGCACTGTTGAGCTTGGCATTAAGGTCGAGCAAGATCAGGCGACACGAGACCTGAGGCGATTTGCGACGACGGCAGAGCGTGCCGGCAGTGAAGCGGCAGCAGCATTCAAGGGCTTTGATCAACGGCTAGGGCTGGCATCAGCAGCCGTCAATTCGCTAGGAGCAGCGTTAGGCACGCTGGCGGTTGGTGAGTTTCTGCGGCAATCGGTGCAGGCTGCGATTGAGCTTGAAACCATTACACGAAAGCTGACAAATACGCTAGGAGAACAAGGTGCAGCCGGAGCGCTGAACTTTACGCGCGGCCTGGCTGATGATCTTGGCCTGTCATTCAAGACGTTAGCGCAAACATTCAGCAGCTTTACGGCAGCTGCAACGGCAGCGAATGTACCGATCGAGACTCAGCGCGATCTGTTCGCTGCGGTGAGCAAGGCAGCGCAGCAGCTGGGGCTCAGTGACGATGAATTGTCCGGTAGCCTGCTGGCGCTGCAGCAGGTCGCGAGCAAGGGCACTGTGCAGATGGAAGAACTGCGGGGGCAGCTTGGAGAGCGCCTGCCGATTGCGTTTGCTGCAGCCGCCAGGGGCCTAGGGCTGACACAACAGGAGCTGATCAAACTGGTTGAATCAGGGAAGCTGACCGCCGATCAATTCTTCCCGGCGTTGACCAAGGGGTTAAACGAGCTGACGGCAAGCGCAGATGGGATGCCAACGGCAGCGCAAAACATTGCAAAGTTCCAGAATGCACTAGACGACCTTAAAACAACAATCGGTCAAGACATCCTGCCGTTAATCGAGCCCTTCATTAAAGGGCTTGCCGAAGTTGCGCAAGGAATCAAGATTGTCTCGGATGCCTCAAAGCTAGGATTTAACAGTGGCCTTGCTACGTATCTTGGCTTTATTCCAGATCAAGGTGCTCAAGCTGTCGGCGCATTACGAGCATTACAGGAACAATTTAACCTAACCGACAAACAAGCCCGAGCATTATTCACAGATGCAGCAAAAGAGTCCGGTGGAACCGTAACGGCCTTTGGTCAGCTGCAATTATCGGCAGAGCAGTTTGAGGCAGTGCTGAAGCGATTGCCGGCACTGGCAAAAGAGTTCCGTGATAAGTACCCAGATCGGCAAACACAACTGCAGGCCGAGAATGCAGCGGCAGCAGCATTGCTGGCGCAACAGGCCAAGAGCGTCAACAGCATTGACAACCTAAACGCAAAGCTCAAAGCTCAACGCGATGAACTGAACAAGGTCGAAATTGGCAGCCAGCGGTTTCAACAGCTGACGCAAGACATCAAGAGCACCGAAGGGCAACTGAAGACCGCGACTGAGGCAGTCAAAGGAACGGTCAGCGCTTTTGGCCAGCTGCAACGGGTCAGCACGCAAGGTCTTGACTTCCGGCAGCAGGACATCGGCCTAGCTCAGTCGCGTCTCGACATCATCCGGCAGGTTGCGCAGGCTGAACAGGATGTGGCCAACGCGCGGCTCAGCCTTGAGGGGGCCTTGCTGAATGCGCAGGAGCAGCGGGCGCTGAAAGGTGTGCAAGGCGAAGAAGCGCGGCAGCAGATTATTGAGGCCTTTCAGCGACGCAGGGAAGAGATTGAGGCGCGGCAGTTCGCTATCCGTGAGCAATCAACCAAGCTTGAATTAGAGCAGAAAACTCAGTCACTACGGCTAGAAGCGCAGATCACTGAATTAGCGGCACAGCGCGGCGTCATTCAAGCCAGGATCGCATTAGCACAGGCAACCAGAACGGGCGACACGAACCAGATTGCAGCGGCGCAAGAAGGTTTGCAGCTGGCTGAGCGTGAACTGCAGATTGCAAAGCAAATTAACAACGAAAAGCTAACCGGGCAGCAGCGCATTAACCAGTTGAGATTGCAACAGCTTGAGCTAGAAAAAAATGCAGCTATGGCCGACAACCTGCCGCCATTGCCTAAGCCATTGGACGCCAGGAACGGAATCATTGAGTTTAAGATTGATCCGACTCCAGTTGATCGCAATAGCCAAGCCGTTGGCGATGCTGCCCAGCAGATCGGCAGCAGTAATCAGGAATTGTTGCAGCAGGTCAACCGAAATACACAAGCGATCGAGACGCTGGCAAACAAAGACTGGACGGTGCAGGTTCAGGTCGAAAACCAAGCCGGCGGAGACACCACGATCAATTCCTTTAGCCAACTGCAATGACCGTCACGATCGGCGCCTTCTCGTGTTCTGTCCTGTCTGCTCAGCCGTTCGGTTATGACGGTGATGCCAGGGACGGCCTGACGGCTCGCAAATGGGCCATCCAGGGCCTGCTGACGGCGGCGCAATGGACAGCGCTGATCGGCGAGTACGACACCTGGCGTAACAGCAGAATCCAGGATCAGGACACCTTGGCCAGCGGTACCGTTGGCACCACCGTCAGCCTGACCGCGCAGGGCTTTGGCCAGTCGTGGTCAAACGTGGCTTGCTGGTTTGCGGCAGCTCCCAGCGGCTCGCAGGTCGGCGCCTATGTCGAGGCGTCAGTGGAGCTGGTCGATGCGACGCAAGCGCTGGCCGTCCTGCTGAGGGGCCTCGAGAAAGGCCGCCAAAACACAGAGGCCACGGTCCCGGCCTATGGCACCCTGACCCTTGGCAGTTGCACGCTGACCCTGATCGAAGAGCCGGTCGGCTATCAGGAAGCGCCGGCGCTGCAGCTGACCGCTGGGGGGCGCCATTACGTGCAGGGGCCTCTGGCTGCGACCAAGGTGCGGAAGGTGCGTGGCACGACCGATAGTGCCGGCTGGACGGCCTTGCAGGCCTGGTATGAGGCGATCGTGCAGACGACTCCAGCAGCCGGCACCTATTGGCCTGTGAGCGCCCCTGAGGCCAGCGGTGAGGTGATCATCTCTGGCGGGGCCAAGGCCACGCGCTATACGGTCACCCTGACGCAGGCATTGGTCCGATGACGATCGACATTCGCGCAAGGGTCTACTGCAGCCTCGGCGAGATCGTGCAGGGGAGCCTGAGCGATACCTATGTGCAGGGCAATGGGCTGGTGTTTTGCCGTGGCAGCGTAACGCTGGCCGGGATCTACCAGCCGACGCTAGGGCAGGTGGTGGATTTTGCGTATGAAAAGAATGGCTACCTGTCAAGGCTGCCGCGACGGCTGCGGGTGTTGTCGAGCTTTGCTGATCCTTTCGCTAGGCAGACCACGATTCAACTGGGTTGCAAGTTGACCATGCTGGAAGATCAGAAGCCAAATGCGGCCCGCATTGAAAGGCTCTATGACCAAGCTATTGCAGCAAGCAGCAAGTCAATTCAATACTCAGGAACTGTCAATGTTCAGCCAAAAGATCAGTGGTATATCCCTGACCACTTACAAGCAAGTATTCTTTTGGCTGATCTTCTTGCAAAGATTGACATTGTACCTGCAGCTGCAATTCCGCTGCAAAATCGTTTTGTCGTCGATGGCCTTGACCTTTCGGGCGGCTACATCAAGGTCATCAATGACCTGCTAATAAGTGAGAACTACATTGGCTACTTAAACGAATCTGAACAGCTTGAAATCCGATCAACAACAGCTGAAAACGGTGCTGGCCCAGTGCTGAGGCGTGATGACATCATTGCCCTTGATGCTGTCAATAGCGGTGAGCTGCCTGCCGAAAATGTCAAAGTTGAATATCAGTATTTCTCAATTCGGCGTGAAAAGGTTGACCCGCCAGAGCCACCGCCGGATCCGCCGGATCCGCTACTGCCACCACAGCCACCAACTCGCAAGCCTTCGGCATGGTCTTATGAGGAATCAATCGGCAGCCCAACAGATACGGTTACATATTACAAATATAAAATCAACAATGAAACAATTAAGGCAAAACTAACAACAACTCATATTCCGTACACACGAACATGGACTGACTTTAACGCTGACGGTTCGACAAGGCGCAGATTCCAGGCAACACGATCAATCGCTCACGCTGCGAATACTCGATATTTTGGCGAGGCGCGAAACAATGGAGTGTCTCCAGAAGTTTCGCCAATCGCAGAGATTTGGACATATGTCACCGAAACATTTGCGTATGATCCAGAAACCGGCGATCAAACGGAAGTAACGCGCAAGACTGTCGAGTCTGCATTTGCGGCATCTGGACGCTTATCGCTGCCGTATTACGTGAACGATTATCTTATTACGCCTGGATACGATCCGGGATCATATGCTGACCCATTGGTTAGAGTTGTGACTGATCTGACAATTAGCAAGACCAGCCGAGTTCGATTTAAGCAGCCTGTTACTATTAAGCCCGGCAATCGAGACAAGGGCATCCCCCCGATTGAGGTGCTTCAGACTGTTTATACAGGGGTCACAAAATACACGCGCACTTCATACAAGAACTATGGCGCAACGCAGGAGGGGCAGCAGGCCGCCGCGTGGAACGCCGATAATGTTGATACCGTAGCCGAGGTCTTGGATGCGTTTAATGTTGCGCTGTATAACTTGGTCTATGACGATTCAGAAACGCGAATCGTCAACGATCCAAACGCATACAGTGAGCAGCTGCCGCCTGGTGCGCAAGAGCTACTGAATCGGCCAATTAAGGATGATCCTGACAATCCTAACGAGAAAGGCCGACCATTAGGGCAAAATGTCAACCCAGCAAATACGCCGCAAGGAGATTTTGAGACGTTATCAATCTGGTTGATGACTAGCGGCGCTCCTTCGGCACGTGAGCAGGTGTTTCGGATGCCGTATACGCCGGATGACTTTTTGTTGGCATCAGAGACGATACCGGGTCGGTATGTGGTGTCGGCTGGCAATGCGCCAGAAAAGATTAGAACGTTTGGCCGCGTACAGAATCGGATGCTGCTGGGTCATCGAAATGGCCTCAGCCTGCAGGTGGCGCCGGAGCTGATGCCACCGCGACCGTTTGATCCGATTTACATCGACCTGGACGGTCTCGCGGGGCAGTATCGGGTCAATGGGCTGAGCTGGGCGTTTGATGCCAACGGTCTAGCCTGCAGCATCGATGCCATGTTCTGGGGAGGCGTCGGCACAACATGACGGCAGTCCTGCTGCAGACGACGACAGCACTGCAGGTGTCAGCAACGACGCCGGCTGCCATCTGGTTTCCGACGGCGCCAGGTGTCACGAGCCTGCCTGCAGCGCCTGCGGTAACGGTCAATCCATCGCCATACCCACCCAATAGCGTGGCGGTGCCTGCAGGGTTCGACAGGGGCAACCTCCAGGCCCTATTCGGCAGCATCCTGCCCTATGGCACGGCGGCGGTATGGCCTCGGGAGATGAATGCCACGACGGTCTTGCCGCCATATAACGAGATCGTCCCAACGGTTGGCGAAACACGCACGGCATGCGATGTCCTGGACTTCCCGTATACGTTCACGCTGCCAGGGGCAACCGCAACACTGCAGACCACAACGGCGCTGCAGGTGGTCAGCCTGTGGCTGGTTGGCAGTGAGACGCTGACGCTAGGCACGACGACGGCCTGTGATGTGTCGAGCCTGTTTCAGGTTGGCATCCATCAGGTGCCAGCCGTTATCACGACGCAACTGCACGTGACGACCTATGCCGTCGGGCTGCTGTTCTTTGATACATCGTGTGCCGTTGTAGTGGCGCCGCAGGTGTCGCTTGAAGTGGCGACGACATCTAGCGTGGTGCGGGCGCCAGATATTGTGCTGACAACAGGGCCACAACTGATGGTTATCGAGCGGACCTACTTCAGTGATTGGAGCTGGCAGAATTACGAATGGGACGCTGATACGTGGCCGGAGGGATGGGCAAACTAGAGAGCCGATGGTGACGGATGACAGCACCGAATCTACGAACACCAGCGACGGTAACAGGCAAGACCGCTGTGGCATTGGTTAGCACCAGCAATGCAGCGGTGCTGACAAATGCAGCGGCCAGTGGCAAGGCGCTGAAGATCACGACGGTACGAGCGGCAAACATTACCGCGAGTGCTGCGACGATCAGCGTCAGCCATTATCGAAGCACGACGCATCGGTATTTGGTGAAAGGCAGCAGCGTGGATGCTGGAGAGGCGTTGATAGTGA
>Ga0129333_10001316_pt1 | contig 22324 bp, 22 predicted proteins | sample CPB6_08_DNA_FD_94474 | JGI IMG/M metagenome (GOLD analysis project Ga0129333, IMG submission 94474) | Freshwater to marine salinity gradient microbial communities from Chesapeake Bay, USA - CPBay_Sum_0.6_0.8_DNA | ecosystem: Environmental > Aquatic > Marine > Coastal | place: USA: Chesapeake...
CTACCATCAATGTTTGAACAACACCTTGAATCTGTGCTCTTGTAACTGCATCGTTAGGTTCAAATACGAAAGGACGAGCAGCAAGTGTTAACTGTCTACGAGTATACGCAATTAAACGTGCAACATTAATTCTGTCTAATGCAGACTGTGAATCAAAACTAGTCTTGTTACCATAGTTTAATAGACCTTGACCAGTAAAGAATACCATTGGATTAATAAAGTTTACATACAATGTATCACGTATACCTAAACGTGTCTTTGTTGTAATAAACTCACCTGTTGTACTATCTAAGTATCCAATACTTAATGCATTGTCAATAATACCTCTACGTGTACCAGCAGGAGCGAACCATGGATAAGCCAATTGGTCATTACGTATTATTGTACGTAACATCATATGACTTGATGGAACTGCAACTTCATTACCTGACAAGTCTGAAGCTAATCCACTTGGATAGAATAAGCCCATATAAGTATTGCGTGTGACTAAACCATTTTCACCAGTGCTTGTAGCACCTGCTGCGTTAGTAGCCCATGCCTGAATAGCTGTTGCTTGTTCTTCTAATCTCATTGGTGTGTCACCAACGATATAACCTGTTTCTCCACGATCATTATTTAATACAACCATGTTAGGTTGTAGTTCTGGATAATTAGGTGTAGCAATTAAATTAAATGCATTATCTTCATCACGTATTGCTGTATTTGTGTCAATTACACTACGTAATGATTGAACTACCATATTGCGTTGTGCCTTGCGACCAGCAAACATAGCTCCATTACTTTGATTACCGCTTACTGTAACCCATGCATCTGTTTCTGTTGGCAATGTTTCATCAGGGAATGTTACACTGTTAAAATAATTTAATCTAAATTGTTTTACGTTGTATCCACTACGGCGTGTATTCCACAATAACATTCCAGAAGGATATAATGCTGGACTAGGTGCATCTAAGTCAAGATAATTACTAGTCAATAATGACTTGATTGTTGGCACAGGATCATCATAAGGATTTGTTGTTCCATTAGGTGCCCAACGTGCATCAGCAAATACTATACCAGTACTACTTACTTGATCTGTTGTATCAATTAATACCCATTGATCTGTTGCGTTTGCATTTTCCCAACGATACATAACTGGATAATTTTCAAGTTCATTAGTATCAATCCATAAATCACCATACACTAATGGAGTTCCATCACTTTGAACTGTAGGTTCACTAGCTTGACAAATAGGACCATTAGGATCTGTGAAATTTGTACCTGCTGCAGGGAAGCCAGAACTGTCATACGTTAGAGTTCTATATCCTCTCCATTGACCATTATAATTTATCATAATGTCAACTTCATCATTTACACTATAGAACCAGTTTGTGTTATTAGCTGGCGCAACATTTGGTGCTGTTGTACTTGGTGTATATGTTAATGGATACCAATTAGTAAGTTGATGCCAATATGAAACTGTTGCTGTACCTGAAACAAATACTGCTGCTGTAATTGCACCTGATGATACAGACACTACTTTAACTGTAATATCATTTGTACCACTAACGCCGCCTACGTCTGCTCCGTCTATTGTTACAATGTCTCCAACAGAATAGCCACTACCACCGCTTGGATAACTTGTTCCTAATATATAATTTCCATAAGACTTAACAACATTAAAGGTTGCACCTGAACCAGGAGAACTTGTACTTGAAACACCATTAAAAACAAAAGTAGTTGAAGGACCATAGTTAACACCAGGAGTAGTGTTTATGACAAAACCAAAATCATTCAGTAAACCAGTACTTGCCCCAGTGGCATAATTATGGTCATCTATAATTATAACTCCACCTTCAGTATGAGTGATAACAACTGCACCTTCTGAATTTACTTCAGCGGTTGTATATGGTATATTTGCACTTTGCCATGCAAGAACAAAATCATTCGCATCATCGCCTGATGTTAAACTAACAGTATAAGCACCAGCACCTGAAGGTGTTAATGCGCTTGATCCTGGAGTTGAAATTTTAACGTATAAGTCCCCTGTAGTACCTGCTGTTGGAGACGTATCTGTTCCTGTAACGATAGTTGATCCAACTGAAGCTCTATAAAAATAATATATACTTGGTGTTGGGTCAGTTTGAGTTTCTGGATTACTAGACAATGCTAAATTGTCATAATTATATTGAGCATAAACAGTATTTTCAGGTATTGTTTGTCCGCCAGTTGAATCTAGTCCTGAACATGCTGCCCAATCTGATGTATATAAAGAAACAGTCTTTGCTCTCCAGCTTGCAAGAGCAGTGCTGTATTCAGATATTACAGGATTTAAACCTGTACCAGATGATCCAACTTTTAACCATACAGATCCAGTTGGTCTAGGTGATGGCTGACCAGTGGTCCATAATGGCATTTGTGCTGATGTGCCCCAAGCTAAAGATGGTTGGTAATATGTTCCAACACTTAAACCTAAGTCAGCAAGTACAGTACCTGTACTACTTACTATCTGTAAGTAATCACTTTGTTCAGTAGTAAACATATAAATTGCTAGTTTACCACTTACATTGGCTGCGCTAAGTCCGCCGTAGCCCAAATTATTAATTTGAGTAGCTACCCCACTAACTGTATCATTTGGTCCTGCTGGAACAGTAATAGTAAATTGAAATTGTCCGTTCCAACTAAAAACAATTGTATCACCCGGATCTAAATCAGGATTAGATGCAGTTCCTTGTATGGTAGGCCAAGATTGCTTCCAATCTGTACTTCCAACTGCAACCCATACATTGTCGGGATCTTTATAAAAATATGTTTTTCTACCATCTACTGGATCTTCGCCTTCATTATCCAAACTAATAACACAATAATCACCGATGTTACCAATTGATTGGTTTGGCTCATCACCTGTGAGATTAGAAACATCATCAATTACAATAGGTAATTTGTTTGTAAATTTACCTGTTGTTTGATTAAATTCGTAGATACCCCATGTAGTAGTAGATGAATTCAACCAAAATGAACCATTAGCAGGAGTACCTACAGGGCGTCCTGTCTGTCCAACTAAACTTGCAAGATCAATATCAGCACGTAGAATATACGCACGATTTGTAACCCCTAATACACTATAAGCTGCCAATAAACCATATTCGTTTAATTCATATCCTTGTATAGGAGTACCATTTGTAGTTGTATAGAAGAATGGTGTACCATATAAATTTACTAAGTCTCGTTGACTTGTTACAAGATATAACTTACCTGCATTAGCTGCTGTCGTAGCTTGTGCTACTCCATCGCCGGCAGCATTTGCTTTATTCTGTGCTGTTGCTAGTACAACTAGCGGAACTGAGTTTTGTGCGGCTGGAAGATATTGACTTTGGTCTGTGATTGTAACTTCTACGCCTGGAGATACTAATGCCATTTTGTTTTCCTTTATGTAAAATTGTGAGGTTTACCACCTGATAAATGCATAACATTATTTATATAATATTAAAAAAAAGTCGGTATTAGTGAACCTTTAAAGGTTACCATATAAATATAGTATGCGACCTATATGCAAAACATGTAATAAAAACTTTTCTGCTGTAAATTATATACGTAATAAAAAAACATACTATAGAAGCATTTGTGATGAATGTGGCAGAAACAAAAAGAAAAAAAAGCCGTTAAAACCCAAATGGCAAAAAAGCGGATACAAGAAAAAAACCACATGTGATATATGTGGTTTTAAAAGTTTATATCATACACAAACTACAGTATTTCATGTAGATGGTAATTTAGAAAACATTGAATTAACTAATTTACGGACTATTTGTTTAAACTGTGTTGAAGTAGTAAAACGCAAAGAAATTAAGTGGAAACGTGGAGACTTAGTAGTTGATTAATTTTATCATGTAATTCAACAATTGTGCCATTATTGTTTATATAATGGTCGTAATTAAGACCAACACTTGAATACTCACTTGCATGTACTTTTTGTCTGCGTAATTCTTCTCTGCTTATAGCCCAAGACATATTTCCCCATTCTCCCTTATTGAAGGCAACCGCAGCCTCATACCAGACTGGTCTAGGTCCTCGCTCTACTCTAATAGCTATTCCTCCTGATGATTTAATTGCTTGAACTTCGTTTGCAAATCTGCAATCAGTAATTACAATATCATCTTTAGCTTGTCTAAGTTTATTTTCAACACTTGCTACCCAAATGTCTTTATGAAAATGTTCTCTAAAAACGTCAGTACCCCAATGTTGTAATATCCATCTAGGAGTTATATCCATGCTCAAACGATTACTCCACCACTCGTCTTTTACTTCACGCCATTTTCTACTTGATTTTGTGGTGCCTTCAAGTAGTTCACGATCCCAACCAAATACTGACGCAACTGCATCTTTTAAACTTGCAGCAAAACTTAATCGTTTAAATCCATGATCTGTGACCAAATAATCTGCAATCGTGTCTTTTCCACTGCCTATAAATCCAGTTATACCTAGTATCATATAATAGTTCCTATCGATACTTATTGTACTGTAAAGATTGTATATAAAAAGTATATAGGGAAAATTAGCCTTGTACCCAAGTCAATGGTTGGCTGTAATCTACATAACGTTTTAATTCATCTATTAATGATTCTTGTAATGCTTTACCTTCAGCTTTCATAGCAGTACCATTTAATGAAGAACCTCCACCTGGACCTGCTATTGAATTAAATTTTTCACGTGCTTCACCAATTGTTACTTTAAGTGTGCCGAGTATAAAATCACCAATCCAAACGCCAGCACCTGGATCTTGCAATAAGACAATCTCTGGTCTTTGTACGTCCGCCCAGATCAATACACGTTCACCAGTGGCTTTAGGATCACGAACAATACGCAAGACTTTAGTTACTGGATCAAATGTATAAACAACATAACCACCAAACATACGTGCAGCTAACTCAATGTAACCAGCATAAAAATCATATGTTGCCATACCACCTGCATAGTTATAGTTCAATAAGTATGTGTTAAGAATAGCACTACTAAATGGATCAAAACTGCTTGCACCAGGGCCTGTTTCTAAACCAATAGTTCTACGAAAGATAGAACGCACATTAATGATATCTTGAGGCAACGTGTAAGTGTCCACATTCTTTATAACTGTCATTAGTATGTAAGATTCTGCGGTTGAGTTTTGCGCTCTTTGACGATATATTTTTATGGCGTAGTTATAAGCCGCTTCGTAGTGATCTGGATCTAACTCCAAATCAATCATACCATCACCTAAACGTAGGCGAATATTTTTAAATAATGCTTGTTTTAATTCGTCAAGTGTTAACCCTGACGGCGTACTCAAAGGACTTGCTAGTACTGATGCGCTCATAAAAAACTCCAGATAACTTATTTATCTGGAGTTTGTTCTTATTTAAAGATCACCTTCTTTTCTATTCTCACTATAAAATGCATCAAAACTTCCGCCGGGATATCTTGCTTCAAGTTTCTTTACATTCTCTGCAATAACATCATTAGGATCGTATCCAAGTGCCCTACAAGCATTGATCCAATACCAAATGATATCACCGAGTTCACGCTTCATATGAAAACGATTTTCTTCATTGAAGGGTTTACCTTGAAATATCATTTTCTTTACAATCTCATCAAACTCGCCACCTTCACTTGCTAAACCAACTGCGGCTGTCATCAATAAACTAATGTTTAGGTTTGGTTGATCGTCCAACTCTTGCAGCCGGCGGATCATAGCCGAAACATCATTGCTTGCTTCGCTGGTTACCGCTTCTACAAAGTCCTGATATTTGTTTAAGTCAATTTTTTGTGTCATTAGAATGCCTTTAGAATAATAATATTTTCATTAAAGCGGCCGTTAGGCTTTGCAGCTACTGCTTTAATGTTGTCAAAGTATTTACGTGCAGCAGGTTTGCTGCCCATAATTTCTTTAATTTGCTCACCTGGTTTACGCAATGTTTTGATTTCACTTTTGTTTGCATCAAATCCAAGCAATGTGTTACCTTTAACAGTAAAGGATTTGCTATACTCATCTGCAATATAATGATGCAGTTTTCGTTTGCCCGTGTCATATACCCACGCCTCACTTGCACCGTGCAACTTAGTAGGATGGATACTAACCAGTTCAAGTTTATTTGCAGGATCCTTAAATTCTTTGAGGTATTTAAGTTTGCTAACAATTTTCTCAACAGGTACAGCCTTGCGTTTGCGTGGTGCTTTGCTGGCTTTCTTAATAGAAATATAACTATTTAGGTCACCCAATACTTGTTCAATGTACTTGATAATATTTCTGACTTGAACCTTACCCAAATATGCATATGCCTCTTTGAGGTCTTTATCCTCACCTTGAGACAGTTCATCAAACTCAGTTTGTTTTCTTTTCCAAATTTCAACAATCAAAGGAATATGTTGTGGCATAACATTGAATTTACTAACAATATCAACTACTTTGCCATTTACCTTACCTGTAGTGATAAAGTCATCAAACAAACCCTCAAGTTCGCCTGCGGCTTCACTTGCCTTTTCCTTCATTAGTTCTTGTACATTGGGACGATTACTTGGTTTTTCTTCTTTTTCTACAAGTTGCGGCTTTGCGACAACTTTAAGCAACCTACTGATTTCATTTTCAATTGTTGCTTCCTCATGCTCGGTCAATTCTAGACCTCTAAGTTTCATCCTAGCTAGCCAACACAAGGTCATCAAAAATTCTTTTTCATCTACTTTGCGTAGAATTTTAGCATCATTTGGTCGGTCGTGATGTTCACAATATTGTGCAAGCAATTCCTTAGCATCTTTCTTACCGTAAAAACGATTGTACCAAGTAAAACTTCTTGCCAATGCAATCCTACGTTCAACTTCAATTGGCTGCAATGGGAAGAACGGTTCTTCTCCTAGATACTTAGTATCAGCATCACGCGGATTTAGTGCTTTAATAAAATGGTCACTAGTCTTTTTAGGCTTTCGAGTTGCCATAAACGCTCCTGTTAACAATACAAGTATTATATATCAAAGTCCATTTATTGTCAAGTACTTTGAAGCTAATACTTTAGCGATAAATACACAATAGAGTTTTAAAATATGCCAAGACTAAGCCTTTACCGCCCTAATAAAACTAATGATTATAGATTTTTGGACAGAACTATCCATGAAATGTTTACTGTGGGCGGGACAGATTTGTACATACACAAGTATCTTGGTCCTACTAATCAAGGTCCAAGTATTGATTATACTCAACCAGAATATGCTAATTTAAGTCCACTTAACATACAAGATTTGTTATTTTTAGAAAACCGTGATAGAACATATGACCCTAATGTATACAGACTACGAGGTCATTATAATGTTGCTAATTTAGATTTTGATTTAAGTCAGTTTGGTTTATTTTTAAACAACGATATTATATTCATTACTGTTCATTACAATGACATGATTGAGCAATTTGGACGTAAATTAATGGTAGGTGATGTTATTGAACTACCTCATTTATTAGACTATAATCCATTAGATGAAAAAATACCTACTGCACTTAAAAGATTTTATCAAATTACTGATGCAAACTATGCAAGTGAAGGCTTTAGTGTAACGTGGTATCCGCACTTATGGCGTATTAAATGTGAAAAATTAGTAGACAGTCAAGAGTTTAGTCAAATACTGCAAGAGCCTATTAACCAAGACAATTATCTTGGTTTATGGGATAAAGATAAAACATATCCCCCTGGCTATATAATTAGCTTTGGTGATAAAAATTATGAGTCTATAATCGAAGTTCCTGCAGGTATTACACCTCCCAATTCTACATATTGGAAATTAAGTGATGAGCAAAACTTAAAAGATATACTTGCTACATATAATAAGAACATATCTATAAATGACAAAAACTTACAAGAGGCACAACGCATAGTACCAAAATCTGGATATGATCAAAGCAACCTATATGTCGTGCCAACGTATGGAGTTTTTGAAAGTAACGTTCAACTTTCAGGTAAATTAAATCAACCTGCTCCACCAATTAGTTTAGGTATACCGAACGGTCCTCCCGTAATGCCATATGGGACTGTTACTATAATACAAAGTCCTAGTTACAGCATGGCAAGTCCTGTAATTAAAATATCTAAAAAAATTGTTAAAAGTATATGGGACATGACAGCAGATAGTGATGGTAGTGCATTAGATTCATTTATGCAAATAAATTTAGAAAGTATGGTACTTGCACCACAATTATCAGACACTGGTTCTGGACCAGTAGAAGGCACTAAACTACTTACAATAACACCTATTGATGGCGTAATAGGTCCATATGGAACTGCCGATAATACATACGCAACTGCTGATGAAGATCCAACACAACCAGGATTTACTGGCACTGAACCATATGGGCCAAACACTATGGATTATCGTGCTGATGCAGATCCAAGATTCCAATATATAGCAAGAAGTAGTCCACGAAGTTTTGGGTATACAACAGGTTATTTAACTGGCGATGGTCAAGCACCTAATGGATTCCCTACAGGTGCAGGTATTAGTTTCCCACAAGATCCACAAGTTGGAGATTATTTTTTACGTATTGATTATAGCCCTCAGTTACTGTTTAGATGGGATGGGCGTGTATGGGTACGAATAAGTGAAAATGTACGAACAAATACTGGATTTACATCAACAGATACGTCACAACTATCAGGATTTATTAACAATGAAAATCAAACACAACTTACAGATGGTTCTTTTGTACCACAAGCACAACCACTAAGTAGTATATTAACATTAAGTCCAGACCCAATCAATCCTATAATATAACATGGCACAATTTTTTTACGATAATCAAGTACGCAGATTTTTATTACAGTTTGCAAAAATTTTTAGTAATTGGTATGTTACTAAGGGTAAAGACCCTAACGGAAATGATATACTTGTACGTGTTCCTGTAATGTATGGTGATCAAAGTCGTCAAGCATCAACTGTAATTGCAAATAATAGTGCAAGCAACTTGCCAAGCGCACCACTAATCACATACTACATAACTGGTTTAGAATATGACCAGCGTAGAACCCAAGATCCTACATTCATTGACAAAATTCAAGTACGACAACGTGCATATAATCCTGAAACAAAAGTATATGAACAAGTACAAGGGCAAGCATTTAGCGTAGAAAGACTAATGCCTGTACCTTATACACTTAGATTAAGTGTAGACTTTTGGACTACAAATTATAATCAAAAATTAGAAATTATAGAACAGTTAGGCACATTATTCAATCCATCTTTAGAAATACAAAGCACTGATAATTTTATTGACTGGACAAGTTTAAGTGTAGTATATCAAGATGGACTTACATTTAGTAGCAGAACAATTCCTATAGGTACTAATAATCCCATAGATGTATTAACATGGAAGTTTTATATTCCAATATGGTTGAGTACAAGTGCTAAACTCAAAAAGATGGGTGTTATTGAAAAAATAATTTATTCAATACATACAAGCACAGCTTTACAAGATATGACAGATAGTGATTTGCTTAATGGCACAAGACACAAAGTTACACCATATGGATACAATCTATTATTAATAGGAAATCATTTACAAATCTTGCCGGCAAATCAAAACTTTAATCCTCCTAATGTAGATTTAAATAATCCACCTCCTCCTAATACAGGTTTATATTGGTCAAGTTTATTAAATGTTTATGGTGCTATACGTCCAGGTATAAGTCAGATTTGGTTACAAAATCCATATATGGAGACTGATATAGTAGGTACAATAGTTCCAGATCCAGTTGATGATAGATTATTAATTTACAACATTGACCCTGATACACTACCAGAAAATACACTCGATCCTGTAGATAGTGTTGTAAACCCATTAGTTACCGGACCTAATGCAGGATTGCCAGGGCCTATTAATGGAAGACGATATTTAATTGTTGAAGATATAGGAAGTCCAGGCAGTCCTACTATTGCATGGGGAGACTTAATTGCAAAAGCAAATGATATTATACAATTTGATAGTAGTACTATGAGTTGGTATGTAGCTTTTGATAGTAATGAAGCTATTACAGTTCAATACGTTACTAATTTAAACACATCCATACAATATCGTTATGTACCAAATGAAGGAGTTTGGATGAAAAGTTTTGAGGGATGGTATAATGAGGGTGACTTTAGTATTGTCATCTAAATAATAATAGTTTATAATATTATTATGAAAAATACCTCTGCCGGAGTGTTCTTTTATTCCAAAACAACTGATAGATTTTTATATCTACTAAGAACAGACAATAAAAATCCTGGAAACTGGGGTATTCCTGGTGGAAAAATAGAAGATGATGAAAGTTTATTTGAAGGTTTAGAACGTGAATGTACTGAAGAAGTAGGTTATTTTCCCACTAAAGCTAAACTTGTTCCAATACAAAAATTTGTCAACAGAGACTTTACTTATCATACGTTTTTTTGTGAAGTTGAAAACGAGTTTGTTCCAGTTTTAAATGACGAGCATTGCGGATATGCATGGGTAGGCGATAATCAATACCCTAAACCATTGCATCCTGGATTGTTCAGTACTGTTAATATAGATATTGTTCAAGAAAAATTACATGCTCTAACTAAAAAAGGGGCTTAACGCCCCTTTTTTGTTACTTAAGTAGTTTAGCTACTGCATCAAAACCTAACGACCCTATAACTATACCTGCCCCCATCATCATCCAACGCCATTTTTCTAGTGCAGAAACTTTTTGTGCTAAAGATGCATGTGCTTTTGAGTCAGCCTCTTGCAACTCTTTAATCATCTGTTTCATTTCCTCACTATTTCTATCCAAACATTCATGCACTGACTTCAAGTCCTCTTTTATCTCACCGACTTTTTCTTCGATGTTTTGAACTTGAACTTGAAGCACTGCTATTTCAGTTTCTGTATGTAGTGGCATTTTAATTGACTGGGTAGACATAATTAAGCGTTGCTAATAGTTACGATTGGGTTAGGCTGTCCACCGTATGTATTTGCTGCATAAGCTGTACCAAATGTAGCAATTACGTCTGGGTTAGCATTACCTAATATTGCAGTACCTGTACCAGAACCTGCTCCTGTAGCAGTGAAAGTAATACCAGTCATATTTGCATAAGCACCAACTGCTGTCCAGTTTGTATTGCCTGCATTTTGAATTGTATATACTGTTCCTTGTACTAATGAAGCTGCTGCAACTGTTGCCGGGAACACTTCTGATTGATAATCATTTAATGACTCAACATACTTTGTTGAAGAATTTGCATATGTTGCTAAGATGTTCATTGTGTTTGGTGTTAGTGCAGCATTGGCAACGTTTGCTGTAAAGCACTGAGCCACTAAACCAGTTGTTGCACCTTGTACAAGATATTTTGTTTTACCTTTTTGACGTAAGATGAAACCTGCTTCGTTAGTTGCATATACATAACTTGCATCTGTAGCATTTGCTGTTGCGTTTGCTGCAAAAGTAGCAAATGTTGCATTTGCGTTAGCGATATCATCAATAACACCCAATACTGTACCATCTGTTAATGTAACAACTGTACCATCTGTTAATGTGTTAGCAAAGTCAGTACCAACACCATCTAAGTTAGGACTGTCATCTGCAACAGTAATTGTACCATCACCTGCAACACCGATAGCAACACGAACTAATGTTTGTGATCCATACAATGCTGTGTTTCCACCTACTACACCATAACTTGTTGAGTTAGTTGCTGTATTGGAACCATCTGGATTACTAAAACCATAATCAACTAAACCAACTGTAGCAGCTACTGTAGTACCTGAGGTACCTGATAAGTTAACTGGCGTATATGTTGGATTAGCACTTAATTGTGTAGCTGATACTGTGAATGTACTTGCACCAGTTACTTTTAAAATCCAATATGTAACACCACCTGTTAAACCACCAGTTGTGCTTGCTGGAATAAAAGGCATACCTGCAATTACACCCAATGTAGATAATGTTTGTGAAACTGTTACTTCTTCTGTAGTAGCATCAGTTCCTGTGATTGTTAAGACTGCTTGAGCCTTAGCTATTTTTAAAGGACGTCCCATTTTTTTTCTCCTTGTTTTGATATGTGGGTTCTATTCCACTACGCGGCGGGGACCGCATAAACTCTCAGAATTAAGAGTGTACAGAGTATTTATCAAAAAGGATAAAATATTGGTCTAAATAAATTCATGGCAAAAGTATTTGAATATGGAAGAATATACGGTGCAGAACCACCTAGTATTGGAGAATATGAACGTGAATGGTTAGACAATCTGAAACGTGAGATAGAAACTACTAGCGACTGTGAAATAAATTTGTTAATAAATCTCACCTGGATTAATATTGGTGAAGATATGTTAAATTGGATATTTCAACATGGAAGACCAGATAATTGTAAGTTATGGTTTGCGGGTACTGTAGATGGAAATCAATGGATATTACATACACACTCTATGAAATATCTAATTATGTGTGGATTCAAATATGAATTTGTAGGTAACGCTATAGATCATTTTCACGCATGGATGCCAAGGTTAATGATTCAACATAATAATATTAATGATTATGAACTTAAAGATATTAAGTATTTGTTTTTGTCTTATAATAGGAAACCAAGAACGTGGAGAGAACAGTTAGTAAGAAACTTAATTGATAGTAATCTGCACACAAAAGGTTTTATTACATTTGAAGAAGGTCATTTTCCTGAAATAGATAAACAAACTAAAAACTATGACCAAGAGTTACATACCACTGATAGACGATTTAGTAGACCAGAAGATATTCTTACAGTTGGTGGTTTAGATATTTGGAATAGCTGTTACTCTGTGATAGTTAGCGAAACAGAATTATATGATGCATGGCAATTAAGTGAAAAAACATGGAAACCATTAATGGGTTTAAGACCCTATTTTCTTAATAGTAACAAAGGTATTGTAAAAATATTAGAAAGACTAGACATTTATACACCAGCAATGTTATTTAAAAACAGTAAATTAAATGACTGCTCTATAGAAGAAATAATAAAACAGTTAAAAATTATAGATAATCCGTTAGAACTATATGAAAGTCAACTGGATATGTTAACACATAATCAAAAAAGATTTATTGAAATAGCAAACAGTGATCCAACTAAAATTTTAAATTGGTCTCAATCAAGGTTGTAATTTCCATGGTCTGCCTTGATCAGGCAATAATGCTCTGTCTGCCCATGTGGTAAAATAATTATATTCTCTATAATATGGCTCACCAACACTAGAACGAATTGGTTCAGCAACTTCTAATAATTTAATACTAGCCTTTGCTTCTTGTAATGTTAGACTTTGAGAAACTGCTAGTGCAGGCGCATTGGTCTCTATATAATCATTCCAATTATCGTATCCAGATGGTGTTGGTGGTAATGCCATTATAGTCTTCCTACTGCTATTTCTATAATGCCTTCAACACCTTCAAAATTTTGAATAGCTTTACCTATTACCATGCCAGGTGTTGCATTATTCCATGGTCTTGCATAACCATTTCCTCCAGATACCATTAAGTCACCCTTTTTAATATGACCTCTTACTTTAACAGGAACTCTACCTTGTAATGCAATAGGAACTGCATGTCCTGGACATCCAGCATTCATAACATATGCAGGATCCGTACTGACTACACCTGCAACTCTAGTAGTACCATCTTGTGCTAATGTAACTTCTTTTTCACCGCCAAATTCTAATACAGTAGCAGGTTCGTATAGTTGATCTGCTTCATAATATTCAGCCAAGTCAGCATATGTAGCTTGTAAACGTGACCCTGCTGTTAGAACCCAATTACCAGTAATATTACCTAACGTTGTGTTAGCACCTGTACTTAGTTCTGTTGTAAGCATATTGCCAACAAAGTTTGTTGCTCCAATATTACCTACGTTTGCGTTTCCACTTACACTTAATGTTCCATTAATGTTTGCACCAGTAGATGTGATTATAAGTTCAGTGGCGCCACCTGCAGCAGTGACTGAAATATTACCATTTGCCGTTATTGCAATATTACTATTACCGTTCTGAAGTAATCCACTATTAATTGTAGTAATGTTACCAGTTGTGATGATTGCTGTTGTAGTACCTAAGTTTCCAACGTTTGCATTACCACTTACTGATAAACTTGTTAAAGTACCAACGCTTGTAATATTTGATTGTGCGCCCGTTGTAACAGTTCCTGCTGTTCCAGCAGTTGCAACACTCAAGTTAGCAACTTGAGTTGTTGATGTTACAACAAATGGAGCAGTACCAGTTACAATGTTAGATATTAATTGTGGTGCGGTAATATTAGCAGACGCCAATAATTGAGTTGTACCTAAGTTACCGACATTAGCATTTCCAGTTACACTTAATCGTGAGGAATTCAATAATCCTGTCGCAACATCAACGCTTAAATTTGCATTTGCAAATTCACTTACATTACCTGTTAGTGCATTAGCTAACATTAAATAATGTGTACCTGTTGTTGCTGTAGTTATACTTATAAAATCTGTAACATTTGAATAAGCAACATTTAAGTTACCTACACGTGTAGTACTAGTAACAACTAATGGTGAAGTTCCTGTTGCAACGTTAGATATCAATCTACTTGCAGTAACATTACTACTTACATTTAAATTACCAGTTACATTACTTGTACCGGTAACATTAAGTGTTGAAGTTGTATTATTCCATGTAAAACTTGAGTCTCCGGCTGGGACACCTGCATAGTTATACTGTACTGAAAATGTTGTGCCGGCTGCGCCTCCACCGCCCCCACCACTTCCCCCAACACTTGTAATAGCCCTACCATTTCCAGTATATGCTCCATATCCAGTGCCGTTAATTGGAATAGTCAATGCTGAATCACTATACAAACTAAACGTATTTGATGTAAGAACATTTGCAAAGTAACTGTTGCCGTTAAGTTGAGTCATGCCACTGACGTTTGTGATTGTTACAACATCCCCGTCTGTAAAAAAGTTATCTGCACTTGTTGTTATAACAACAGGACTAGCTTGTGTAGCATTAGATATGTTAGCTGAAATAACTCCTTTAGGAGTCCAAGACAAGTTACCAGTACCATCAGTTTCTAATATATAACCAATAGCGCCACCACCAATTTTTAGTGTGCTTACGTTACCCAAATGTATAGGACTACTGGCCCAATAGCTTGGTTCACCTGGATCAAGCGCATTGCCACCTCCATTTAACCAAGCATTTGAAGATTCATCATATACCAATACTTGTCCGGTAACTGGACTTGAAATATTTAAATTCCCATAACTTCCAGTTAATTGACTGAAATCAATATTAGAGTATGAGGTTAATATTTCAATGTTTTCATTAGGTGTTGTTTTTCCTATAAACAGTCTTTTAGTATCTGAGGCCCAACCGAATTCAGCTTCATCAAGTTGCGGCAAATCAACTAAATTGCCAGAACGAACTTGTATTTTTGATATTTGAATAATTGCCATAAGTGTAAATTCTCGGATTTACACTTATTTATCACTATAGAAGGTAATACTGTTCAAGCCTACGGAACCACTTATCACTCCAGTTATCAAACTCATTACCTTCTATAATAAATTCTTGGTAGATATTATCAGCAGAACACATAAAAATAACACCTTTACGTATCTTTGTTCCGTGAACTTCATTGTGTGCATTAGCGTAGGCTGCTAACTGTATAAAGTAATCATCAATCCACTCACGTTTCTTGAGTTTATTAGTTTGTTTGTGGTCCATGATAGCTTCGCTATTGTCATGTACACCAACTAAGTCGGTAGTTCCTGCGTAAATTTTAGGAAAATATAATGATACTTCTGTGCCCCAAAATTCATTACATTTACTTAATCCCTGATAGATTATACTTTCTGCCATTTTGTGACTTTGTATACTGTATGGATTAGAGCCAGGGGTACCTAACTTTCCTGTTTTAATATAATCTTCGATCCATTTATGCATACGTGTACCACGACCTGCAGCCTCTGTGGTAATCTCTTGTGCTTTTTTATGACCCACTCTATTACGCCACTCGTTAAGTCTTTCGAGTTTTTCCTTTGGGGTAGTAGCTGAAAGTATAGTAGTTACGCTAGGTAGTTTCTCACCATCTGGTGTAGCGTATCTACGTTCTCCATTGATTGTTTCCCTATTAATTGAAACATAATTAAATTTGTTTGGTATATACATTAAGGTAGTATATCATCTTTTAATTTAAAATTACACCATTCTGGGAATTTTCTATGATATTTACTGGTTTTAATATAATCGTTTAATGTCAAAAATTTACTATTGTTGACAAACTCTAATTGAGGGTATACTTCTTTAATTTTATTGCTTATAGTTTTATTCAGTGCATTTTGTCCATCTATATCATCATGACCGCAAGGTAATTTTGGCAATGCCCCTGTTAAATGACATAATGATCCCATGTCAAATTTATTTTGACTAAATCCATACATAGTGGGGAAATTCATCTTTACTTTATCTTTTTTCTCACACGGACCATCTGACCCATCATAATCAAACATAAGAAAAGGAATATTTAAGTTTTCAAATAAATTTATTAAACTTAATTTATATAGAATTGTACGTCTAATAAAATCTTCATCATTCCAGTTATCTAATAATGCCTTTTGATTATTATTCCATTTTTGAACGTCTGTATCAGGATAAGTAACAAATATATAATCAAGTTCCTTATTTAACCAGGATTCTTTCCTCCATTTTTGTGACCATTCAATTATTACAAGTGGTTTATATTGATCTACTGATAAATTTTCATAAATGTATTCATATGTTCTTCTATGGATGCTATCGTTACCAACTCCCGGTATACCTAAATTTACAACAGGACAATTAAAGTTATTAGCTATTTGTGCAGGCCAACCATCAACAATCATGTTTGGTAAACCTTGACAATATGTATAACTACAACCGTTCGTTACAATATGAGAAATTTTCATCTCAAACTCTGAAACTTTCTCCGCAACCACAACGGTCACGTTCATTGGGGTTTTTAAATTCAAACCCTTCGTTTAATCCGTTGCGTACAAAATCAATTGTCATACCTTGAACGTAAGCACAACTTTTTGGATCAACATAAATTGTGCAATCATCACAATCAATTAAAATGTCATCATTATTTTGTTTGTCAACGTATTCAAGGACATAAGCTAAACCAGAGCAGCCTGTAGTTTTTACGCCTACTCTAATTCCTATTCCTTTGCCTCTTTTTGCAAGAGTTTGTTTTACTTTACGTTTTGCAATATCTGTAATATTAATCATTTCATCGCATTTTTAGCCATTTGTTGAACGACTTGTTGGCTTTGATTTTGATCCGGTGTTGGTAGTTCGGGTTGATCTAGGCCTTTAAATGTTACAACATCGTTTTCAATATTACTTATGACTTTACTCAGTGGAGGTTTTTTTACCATGTCGTAAATGTCAGGTTCGCCGACGTAGACTCGGTTAGCAGCTAAAAAGTTTAGCAACTGTTCCAATGTCCATTCACCCTGAATTTTTTTATTATCTATGTCTGACTTAAGTTGATTACTTAATACAACAAGTTTAGAAATTATCGGGTCTTTACCAGCGAACTCATAAAGTCGCATGGTATTACCTTTTACTTCTACCTACGCCACCGACTGGTTCTGCTTCTGGTTCTTCTGCTGGCATTGCTGGCCCTGCTGCCGGAGCTGCTGGCATTGCTGCACCTGCACCCATCTCTGCTGCGCCGGCTCCCATTTCTGCTGCACCTGCACCCATCTCTGCTGCGCCTGCTGCCATTTCTTGACCACCTTGTGCAAATGCATTAGCTGGGCCGCCTTGACCTGTGATACCACCTAATGCACCCTGTAAACCACCACGTGCCGCTGTAATAGCTGCTTGTAACTGTGTTAATGCTTCTGTGGCAGATTGACTAAATGCTTGACTGGATTCTTCACCCATTTCATTAGCAATGCTTGTAGTTAGAGCAGGAAGTTCTTTAACTAACATGTCACTAACTTCTTCAAGCATTTTTTGTGTACTATCAACCAAATCTTGTGCTGCTAACACAACTTGAGATTTTTCAACTTCTTCATTCTCAAGTACAATTCTAGTCCTAGGTCTAGATTTTAAATCTTGATAATGATGTGATAGTGCTTGTTCCATAAAAACTAATTTCATATATGCAGGCGTTGCTTGATTTTGATAAAAGTTTTTACTTTCTTTTGCTTCACGCATTAAGCCACGAATTTTATTTAACATGGTTACTGTATCAACCGTACCCATTTTGTCCACATTAAATGGAACCTCATAATTCTGAGATAATGCTTTTTTAGCTGTGATAACTGGAGAGCTATCTAAATCTGTTAGTTTCATAGTTAAGATCCTGTAACTTATATCTATTATTTATCTTTGATGGCTTAATAATTTGGATTTATCAAATAAACCATTTTGATAGTTTTTATATTCTGTGATAAAATAATTTAATTCGGATATAAAATTTCGTTTTTTTTCTTTATTATTTGAGAGTTTAGACAAGTAAATTATTGCATTACTTGGGTCTTTGGTCTTTTTAAGTAATTTGGCTTGAATTTGTATTTCTGTATCCATACTATAAACTAATCTATCCAACTGTTGCAACCTTGATGCTTTATTATAAAGTTTTCTTTTATCAAAACTGCACCACGCAATCGCATTAGTCAATTTATAAAAAATTTGTTCAGTATAGGTTGTGTCAACATTTACTTTATAAACACCATCAACTGTTTTTATTACTTTATACTTACCGTACAAATTAAATGATCCGTCTATATCTTGATAGATTATAATATCACGTAGTTCATCTATGTATTCTTGAGATATAACTTTTTCAAGTTTTAACAAATTCTTATCCATTATTTAAAACCTCAAAATATATATTTTTAAGTTCCTCAGTAGTATCCAACACATTATCTAGCTTCCCCCATTCAGTTCCACATTTAATCATTGGAACATTATGACAATCTGAATATAGTGCTCCTAACTCTGAAATACCATCATTAAAAACGCTACCGTGCTGGACAACAAAATCAAATGTCCAACAGTTTACTTCTTGTTCATCTTCGTATAAAAAACCAAAATTGCGAAAATCGTCAAATAATATTTGAATTTTTTTAGGACTTTTCAATATGTCCGGTTGACTACGCAAGGAAATAGCTTGCAATATAGTATCAAAATTACTTTGCGTATTTCTTTTGTATGTCCAATCATTTTCTTGATTTATAGGTCTTTGGCGATTTAATACGCCTGTTTGCGTAATATCATATAAAGTATAGCAAGATATTATATAGCTCATAGAGCTATTTATAGAGGTAAAAAAAGCCCGATAAAATCGGGCTTTTTATGAACAAGTTTAAATTAACCTGTGAATGTTGCACTAGCAGCAACTGTACATGCTTCAACAGCAGCAGTTAACGCTGTGTCTAGAGATGTTGTTGTCCATGCACCAACTGGATATACAGCAACAGCTAATGTGTCGTTTGTGTCGTCTGTATATTCATACATGTAAATTGTAGCTAATTGCTGAATTGTCTGAACTGCTGTGTTCAACTGTGTTGTTGTCAATGCACCTGTGAAAGTGATTGTGAAAAAGTCTAATTTAGGACCTTGTGGTTGAACTGTAGCACCAGAAACAACTGCGTTTACACCGTTGTTTGTGTAATCAAAACTGTCAAAGTTTTGTACTGGTTGATAGTCACCGTTAACTCTTGTAAATTGTGCCATTTTAAAATTCCTTTAATAAGTTTGAAGCCTACTGCTTCATACACTTATTTATTCCATTTTAAAAAAAACTTGGTTTAGTGCGTAAAAAATTATCGTTGACCTGCTAAGTTTTGAGCACTAAATCCCATTCTGTCTACGAATTTTAGACCCTGTGACACAAATCCCTCTTGCGTTCTTGTTCCGTCTTGTAGATAACCTTGTACCGGGGCAGTCTCAGCCGCTTTATTTAATTGCTCTACAACTGCCATTTTTAAGTTATACAAAGCTACCCAAATAGTAAATGCACCTATTAGACCTTCTTTGTTTGCTTCTATGTGTTGTGTCAGTTTATTACGCATACTGTCAGTCATTGGACGACTATTGAAATATTCCATAAATCCGTCAACTAGGTTTTCAAGATTTTTAGACACTATTCGTTTGTTAATGTATGTAGTGAATAAACTTTGAAATGCGCTTGCAGCTTGAGGTGCTGTAGTCATTAATTGATCTACTGCTTTTCCATATTTGGCAATAGCAGATTTTGCATTTCTTACCAAATTACCATCAACTCTTAACTTTGGAGTCATTGGCATCTTAGCAGGAACGATAGCAACATTACTATTGTTTTTAAGTTTACCAATAGTTCCATTTAATGGTGTTGCTTCGTCAGTAGACATAGCTCCTGGTGGGATGAACTGATGAACTACAATCGCAGCTTGTTTACCAGTTAACTCTTTTCCAATTTCACTGTCTGGGTCAACTGTATAAGATATTCCGTTTGGATTAGCTCTAAAATGATATAGACCATCACGTTGTGGTTCTAGTGGTTGACTAAATAATAAGTCGCCCCAATAGTAACCTTTACTTCTATCAGCTTTTTCTAAACCAGGCCATATTTCAGAAATAAGTTGGTGCAACTGTGTACGCTCTACACCGCGATCCATGTCATACTTAATGAATTGTTCTGGGCTGAATACTACACGACCTGACCCGTCTTTTTTATTAAACATATGCTTGTCCATAATAGAAAACTTTCCATCAGGACCACGTCCAAATATCAATGCAGGATATCCATCCCATTTAATGGTTATGGCAGTAGGATTTTTAACCGTTGTTTCAATAGCATTTACTGCGTTACTAGCACCTTGACTTCCACCTAAGAATACTAAATCTTCAGGGTGGTCTAAGTGGCCTTTTGCTTCAGTAACAATAGACAATGCATGAATTTTATCAGCGAGTAATGATAACGACTCGGCTAAATTCATTTGATTCCCCAAACTTTATATTGTTTTGATTCGGCAACTGGTAAAGGAGATGCTTTTTTAGTTTTTGTGGGGACAGCCTGTTTTGTTCGTGTAGCTTTGGCCTGTTTTACTTTTGTTCCTTTACCTGCTGTATGTTTTACTACCCCCGAACCTACACCAGAAACTCCTGTAGTGGTTCCACCGGTGCTCGACGGTGTTGGTTGTTGTGCTAGTTGTCCTGCCATTTGCCCAAATGCTCCAGCGCCACCTGTAGCTGTTGTTGCACCTGCAGCAGGTTTTGAAGGTTCAGCTCCAACTTCTTTTTCTAATGTTGCTAAAATTCTTTGTTTACCTTTTTTGTCAAGTTTATTAACTAAATCTTTTACTTGCATATATACAGTTTTAACTTTTTCAGGTGATGCCGGTGGTGTAGTCTCAGGTGATGCTGATGGCTCCATCGCATTAGATTTTGCAGGTGCAGTCGCCGGTGTAGTCGTTGGTGTAGTTGTTGGTGCTGCTGGTTCTTCTTCGGGTTTGACTGTAGTTGATGCTGGTGTGGTTGATCCTGTAGACACGGCTGGTGATTGTGCAACTGTTTCGGGCTCTGCTGAAGCCTTATTGGCACTTCCACTATAAATATCAACTAGTGAAGGTCCTTTTGCTTTGTCTGTACCTACAGTTGTATCTGTTTTTTCTTTATCTTGTGTAGTATCTGCTGGACTTCCTCCAGTAGAATATAGAGAATATGCAGCGGATGCTAGTTTCTGCAAGGCATTTCCTCCTCCGCCCAATTTCCAACTTTTCTGAACTTGGTCTGTCATAGGCTTAAGAGCAGATATATCCATTCCACCCATATATTGTTTTAGATAATCTTGTAGGTAAGAACTAATAGTAAAAGCATACTTACTTTTAGCCTCATCTAACGATATGATAGATTCTAATACATAGTTTAATTGAGAGAATTTGCTTTCACGTTGTATTTTTTTAAATATAGGTGCACCCGACTTATCAACACCGGTCATTCTTTCGCCACTTCCTCCCACATAATTTTTAAATCCGCTTTTTGCTGATGTTGCCCCTGATCCTGCCTTCAGTCTGCCTTTTAAAGCTGCTGCTTGTTGAGGTGTCATTTTTGCTTGTGCAGCCGATGTTGCTGCAGGCGCAGTAGCAGATTTTGGCTTCATTTGAGATTGTGCGTTTGCACTAGCAACTTTTAATTTTTCTTGTCTAATTTGTGCCGGAGTTTTAGCTCCCGGTGCTGCTGCTGGTGCTGCTGCCGGTGCTGCTGCTGGTGCTGCTGCTGGTGCTGCTGCCGGTGCTGCTGCCGGTGCTGCTGCTTTTCCCCCTGCTGGTGCTGCTGCTGGTGCTGCTGCTGGTGCTGCTGCTTTTC
>Ga0129333_10001317_pt1 | contig 22320 bp, 5 predicted proteins | sample CPB6_08_DNA_FD_94474 | JGI IMG/M metagenome (GOLD analysis project Ga0129333, IMG submission 94474) | Freshwater to marine salinity gradient microbial communities from Chesapeake Bay, USA - CPBay_Sum_0.6_0.8_DNA | ecosystem: Environmental > Aquatic > Marine > Coastal | place: USA: Chesapeake Bay...
GTTCCAGTTGCACTTTCATTTGCTGGATTATAGTGTGGTAGAGTACTAATTAATCCAAATTTAGTTGAAATAGTTAAGTTGGCAGAACCATCAAAAGTTCCAGAACCAACAGAGTCTCCAATTAATGTAATAAGACGAGTATTAGCAAGTCTAGTAGCACTTGCAGCATTTCCAATCAGAGATCCAGTGATAACACCTGCTGCAAAGTTACCATCAGCATCTCTTTGTACTAATGTATTTGGAGAATTGTCAGTAGCAATTTCTGGCGTAACATATCCCAATAAGTTCCATGGGGTTGCACCATCACCGATTTTAAATCTTCGGGTATTAAGTTCAATTCCAATTTCACCTTGAGCCAAAGTGGGATTAGCATTACTCCACTCAGACGAATCACCTCTTCTTAGTTGTATTCTATTTGCCATTTGCTCTAGAAATCCTCTACTATATTTCTATAATTAGTCTCTTATGTATTTATACTATCAATAAAAAAAGGGGAAGTGTATTTCCCCTCACAAACATTTCACTCTTCAGATTTTTCCTCTTCCGTTTCTTCGGGTTGATTTAAATAATTTAGTGTTTCAATCGCTCCAGCTAGTTTCAAAATAGTAATCTCATTTTCTTTAATTTTCTTTGCCAAACCTTCATTTTCTTGAAGTAGTGTATTATACTGTTTGGTAAAATCAGCTAACAGCTCTTCAGAACTAGTCTTTTCAATTGCCATCATCAGTTCTCCTTAATAATTCTAGTAGTAAATTTTTGATGTCAGAAACATCAGATTGTAACATGTTAACATCACTTCTCAAATTTTGCAACTCTTTTTTTCTTTTTTGATTTGCTTCATAATTAGACATGTATCTATCATATTCAGTTTTGTCCACATTTAATATTGCACCAGATCTAGCATCTCTGACAAGACCTGCTTCATCTTCAACGGGTATTAAAAAATCATCATTCATTTTACGTTGCTAAAGCAATACATCTTAAACTTTCAATAATTGGTACAATAGCTTGGTTCTTACTCTTCATAATAATTTTTACCTGGAAAGCGGTAAATGCATCACCAGAGAAAGTATATTCATAAGATTTGAACTGAACAGTCTCTGTCGGAATCACAGTTTTATCTGGATTGCCAGTATTATTAAATAATTTATAACCAATTTGATCTTCTGGAGTAGTAGATCCAGCTGGAATTACTTTATATAATACTTTAATGTCTGCATCTGGATGTCTCCAAGCATCAAACATTACCTTGAGAGATTTAGATTGAATTGTCAATCTTGCCAATCTAGTAATATATATGGCTGCATTTGGATCACCAACTGCAAGAGTTGCGGTTGAATCAGTCGTTAAATTATTAATTCTATTAGAAGTTGTAATACAACTTAGTCTATCTAAGTCAATAATTGGAGATAGATATTCACTCTCAGATTGCATAATTGTTTGAATTAACAATGACTTAGCACCATTATTTCTTGCGTTTTCATTAACTTTTGATGCAATCAAGTATTGCTTATCCAAATAATTTGAAGTATTTAATTCTACATCAAATAATGTTCCGTCATTAACAAAAGAATTTGTTAGAACAGTTACTCCGTCATTAATTGAAGTACCAGTGACAGCATTTAATCTAGATGAAATAGTTGTCTTTGGTACAATTGCTGTCTGAATTTGAGGTGTTATTACTTCAAATGGTACGTTTTGAGTTGCATAAATTTGTGTGGAACCTCCAGTAATGCCATTAATACCTACTGAATTTGTAACTAAATCATAAGAATCTAAAGTTGGAGCACTAATTTCAGTGTGTGTTTTATTAATCTCTGTTAGTGGAATACCATCTAAATTATAACACTCAACTACAGTTCCTTGTTCATGTGCAACAGCAATTGTATTTGCAGCTGCTCTACCTCCAGTCTTAATTGTGATTGTTGTGCCATCAGCACTAATAGCAGAATATTGTAAAATTTCATTTTCAATTTTAATATATCCTGGATTACTTTCACTGATAGATAATCCAGCAACTGTTTTGTGGAATGCACTTGCATCAACTACAGACAAAGTAGTATCAGTTGAACTAATACCAGTTTTTAATGAAGTTGGTGAAATTTCGGAAATCGCTCCAGAAATGGTCACATTATTTAAAGTATCATGCATACCATGATTGCTATGTGATATAGTAATTTTCCTACTATATGCTGGATAAGATGGAGCGACGCTAACATAAGCCGTTCTAGTATCACCAGCATATGTTGGTGTTCCACTAATTGTTCCTGATGCAGCGGATGGTGACGCCTGACTAATAGTTTCAGATGCAGTCCAAGTTGCATTAGTTGCAGTGCTATTTGCTCCCAAATATCTAACAACAAGTGTTCTTGTTCCTGCTGTCCAAGATACAACTTCAGCAATCAATCCACTTGTACCACCAGTTATTGTAGCCCCAGCAACAAAAGTTCCTGTTAAACCAGCAGAATTCAATACTATAGTAGATGTTGCAGAACTACTACGAATTGCATACGTTAATGGTGATCCAGTACCTTGGTTAAATGCCCCAACAATATCAGTTACTACTAATTGATTTGGTGTTGTAGTATTATTAAATTCTTTAATGGTTGCTTGAGCAGCAGCATTACCAACTTGCCTAATTGTAGCACCAGGAGTAAATGTTAAACCTGTAGTATTCAATACTAAAATTTGTTCTGGTTTATAGGTCTTAATTGCATTCTCTTTAAGATTGAGAATTTGATTGTTGCCAATTCCAAGTTCTGCATTATTAAAGATTGCCGTTCCTTGTGATTTTGTAAATTTAGCTCTATAGATATTAAACTTCAAGTCTTCATATTGATCAGCAGTCCACGTTGTTGCGTTCTGAGATTTAAATAGAACACCAGCATATGGCTGTTCAGAAATAGTTCTACTACCACTGATATCGATATCTCCCATTCTAGAAATCCATACTCTATATTCATTACTATCAGATAACAATACTAAAGAATATTCTACCCCTTTTTGCAAATAAATTGGAGCTTTAAATCTGAAAGTAGTTGCTAGGGAAGCATTTTCAGAAATTTGAACATCTGATGGATAAATGGTAACATCGGAGAATGGTAAAATTTTATTGGATGGATAACCATTTACCATGGTACGAATTTGGCAACTGATAGGAATATTATTATCTCTAGTTGCAAAATATATTTCTGCTTTAGTTACATATACTCCATCATCTTTATCTACTAGGAATGATTGTGCTAATGGATCATACCATCCAATTTGTCTAACTTCAGTTCTCGTTGATGTGATAGTTCTTGTATCAGTTACTGTATCCCTGACAATATCAGCATTTCTAACAGCAAGAATATTTTCTTGTACCGTATCTAAAGTTCCAGAAGCACTATAAGTTGTATCTGCGGAAGAATCTACAGTTCCAGGAACGTAACTATTAACTGAACTTGTTGTAAATCTGAGAGCTCTAGTTCCCGTTGGCCATCTTGGATTAGTATCTACAGATGGACTTGGAATAAAGAAAGTTCCATATAATGTCCCCTTTCTATCACTAATTAATCTTCTATCCTTTACAACTGCTTTAGCACCAGAGGAACCTTGTAAAATTTCACCTACTTTAATATTTCCATAGAAGTTTGCATTGACTTGAGTTGCCATTGCTTCAGTATCAATATTTAAATATGCAGTTTGAGATGAATATGTTGAAGGCAATGTACTATCATCATAAGGACTATATACATAACCATCATTTGGTGCCAAAACTTTTAATTTTACTCCACTAGATAATCCAGTTACAGTCTCACCAATACTAAATGGAATATCATTTGTTCTTGGATCGGTTGCAGCATTTTTAATTAATTCAATTAATTTAGGAGTGCAATATTGTTCGATTGAATTTTCATCAAAGAACCCATAAACTCTCGTTTTTGGCTTCAATCTTTCTACTTCAAATTTAATATTTCTAGAGCGAATATATGGAATTGTTGTTCTAGAAACTAATGAATCTCCTAAACTCTTATTGTCAATTCTAGGTACAACTTTTGTTCTTACTCCAGTTCTAGCTTGATTTGTAGTTATAGTAAAATCTCTTCTTTCATGCACATATGCGAACCATCCTGTAGGACCTAACCATCTACCTCCACCTAAATTTGTATGCGATATATATGTGCTTGTACCAGTTTGCTTTTCACCAGTCCAAGTTGTTTCCCAAGCATTCCATTCAATAGGTGCAAATCCATTTTGATCAGTATTTAAATTTCTAGATACTGACGAAAAATCTCCTTCAACATTTTCAATTCTTGCAGGAAGTCTCTTAGTTTCAATCCAATCATCACTTGATGGAGTTAGATCAATTCTTCCAATATATGCAAATACGTTAAATGGGTTTACATTCTCCTGTCTTGATGCATATGGTTGTTTAATTAATAATTCATCAGTAAATGGTAAACTTAAAATTGGCCCACTCTTTTGAATATTTGTAGATAATGCACTATTATACTCTAGAGGAACATTTGTGGTATAATGTGAAGGTCTAAGTTGTCCATTTTTAAAATCTAAGGATGCTTTATATTCTGTACTATTGACATCTCCGATATTATGAGAAGTAAAATCATCAACTACATATCCATTTTTTAATTTATCGTTGTTGTCATCATCAGTAATTCTCATTGAGTTAGTATCTGCTTCAAGCAAACTCAATGAAGTGTAATATTCTACTTGATTTAATCTTCTTTCAATAGTTCCAATATCTCGCATTGTATAGCGACGATTATCTTCTTTTTTGAAAATTACATCTCTTTCAGGATCAAATCCATATGGTTTATGGATAAGAATTCCCAACAACATGGCATTATTAAGTACATCAGGAACATTTGGATTTTCTGCTGATTTTCCTAATACTGGTTTAAATTCCCCCTCAGAAGTTAGATATAATCTATCAATTCTAGAGAGATAATAACTATAATCACAACGGAAATCAGTATCAGGTTTTGGAATATCAAATACTGTTGCTTTTGGATCTGCACTAGTTTGGAACAATCTAGAAGCAAAATCTAGAGACGAACAATTTACAAAAAATGGACTAGCAATTGTTCCTGCACCACCAACATCTCTTAATGGCTTAACTGCAGGTCTAAAATCTAAAACATCCCTAAGTTTTTTATCATTAAATTCTGGAATATCTGCATAGTCTAAACCAACATATGACTGAGCACTAAAATAATCACCACTACTTTCATGAGAGAAATAATCAAATACTACTAATAATTGTCTAACTGGCGCAGGGGCATTACTAAATCTTCTGATTTTACTAATGTTATAGAAGAAACCATTTTGATTTGGATCTAATTCATAATATGAAGTAATATTTTTACTTCCTGCATCAATTGAACCATCTGCATCACTCAATAATGCTGAGATATTTTCTCCATTTAGATTAACACCAGTGATCGTTTCTCCAAGATTAAAAGAAGTATTATTTAATGGAATATAACTCAATTTTAATGTGGATGAATTGAAATCCACTACTCTTGCTCTGGCACCAGAAACCGTACCATTAATAATACTACCAGTTGCAAAGAATGTACTTTCAACTAAGATACAAGAAGGAACTCTGGGTACAGCATCATCGGTAGATTCATAGACTGCATGTAATTTATATACATCAGGTATACCTAAACTAATTTCATAGTCTTGAATTCTAGTTCCATAAAGATTACTATATGATAATCCATATTTTGCAGCATCAGTATTAATATAATTAAATGTAGTCTTTGTTACTTTAAAGACTGTCATTTTAATTGAGTTCTTAATTTTTCTATTCAGAACATTTTTTGAAACTGCAGCAGTAAGTCTTACAACAGTAGCATTAGCTAATCCAGTTACAGTGATTGTAGAACGTGGAGTACCTGAAGTATTGAAAGTTGTATTTCCAGCGGTGAGATCAATAGTATCTCCAACTGCATAAGTACCAGCTCCACTAATAGCAGTAACAGTTAAGGCATGATTACTTCTACCCAAAGGTTCAAATTGCTCATTTTCAGATAGTGAGGTTGCAAAAGACTGACTGACTACGGAAATATTATCAATAGTTCTTCTTACAATCATTGATTCATCACTAATTGATCTTACTGCCTGCTTTGGCATATCAGTAATTAAGTCACCATTTTCTTTTGCAACAAATAAATATGGTCTTGCCCTCCTTGGAGTAAATGCTGTTCCATTAGTAATTCCACTAGTTGCTTCATATGAAGCTGTTTGGGGAACAGTAGTATACGCAAAAACAGTTCCAACATTAATTGCAGATTGATTTAATCTAGTGACTCTAGCATATGCAGAAGTTGAAGCTCCATAAACAACATCTCCAGGTCTTAGTTCAACAGCAAAATTACTTCCAGTTCCACCTTGTATTCTAGTAGTTCCTGTATTAATTGTATAATCAGTACCACTTAAACGTTGAATATCATTTAATACTAAATCAGCAGTCATAATAATAGTAGATGACTGATTTTTACATACTACTTGCTTAGAATCAGTCAATTGGTAATTAAATACACCATTACTAGCAGCAATAGTTCCAACAACTCTACCATCAACTTCAAGAACTTCACCACTTACAAAGTTTCCTGAAACTTGATATAATTTTATAAGAGTTGATGCACTAACTGCACTTTCAACAAATCCAGTTGCTTTTGAAGTTCTTCCAACAACTTGAGATCCTAAAGCAATGGTACATGCAGCTTGCGTATTAATAATAGTAAACATTGCTGCATCCATAATATACAGTTTCCAAACTGTGCTAGGATCATTAAATGTAGATGCAGTTGAATCATATTCAATGGAAACCGCTCTGGCATATCCGATTAAATTACCAGCAGCATTTCCTTTAGTTACAGTTCCAAGATCTCGTAATTCAATAACGTTATAACTATTCGTTGTAATTCCAGTTCCTGTTATTTGTGGAGAACCCCAAAGATTATTAATCTTAAAGTAATTACCTAATTCGAAAGGAACAATACCATTTTGAATACTATTATAATCTCTTGGTTTTAATAAATCAATATATTTTGGTATTAATGTTTCGGTCCTATAACCTCTAACATATCCTACTCCAGGTCCAACTTCAATCGCATACAAATCATCACTTGGAATGGCTTCCTGTGATGTTTTTTGATTGGAAGTAAATACGCCATCATTAAACCCATCATTTAAACTTTCTCTAACTCTAACATCAAAATCATTTACTACATAATCGCCACTTTCTTCATAGGTTCTTAATGCAATGGTTTTTTCAATTTCACTATATGCTGTTTTGTCTACAAACTGTTCTACTTTAGCTTGATTAAGTCTTAGTAGTTCGATGAAATTTTGATCCGCATCGTCATCAACTATTTTTTTGACTAAAGTAGTTTTAAGTTTTAATCTATGTGCCCCTGGTGCAGAATAATTTGAAGTTCCTACTGAATTATCATTTAAAGATGCATCATCCTCAGAAGTAATAATTGATTCAGAAATTTCAAGACCAATTCTATATGTTGGATTATTATCATACTGATCTAGAATAATATATTCACTTGGAACATCAACTAAAAATCCCCTAATAAAATAAACGCCCTGATTAATATATGCTGCTGATCCAACTCCTAATGCGTTAGTTGGAATTAATTGTGCAAAAGGACTTCCTGCCTCAATTAAATTAGATGAGAATGTAATATCAGATTCGCAAACTAATTGTTCATTTTCTAAAAATGATTTTCTATCTCTATTTGTATCTCCAGATTCTAAATATTTTACATAAAATGTAATAAAATCTCTTTCGGATGTATCTGCATCAATACTAAAAAGAACTTTAGCTTTAACCCCACTAGTTACACCACTAATAGTTTTTCCATGTAAAGATTCTCTATACGCCTCAATAGATGAACCTAAAAATGTTGGCTGTACTAAAATGCAATTTAAGTCGAGGTCATATCCAACTTGACCAGGAATAACCATTGCACCTTCTTTAAAGAAGTGCTGCCCCATGTTTTCGATCTGATTTTGTAAGATCGATTGCATAGTTGTAAGTTCTCTAGCCTGAATAGGATATCCTGGCCTAAAGAGAACTTTATAGTAGTTCTTGGCAGCATCAAAATCGTCATAATATGGGTTTACGTTCAGATTAGTATTCTGTGGCATTTTGTTAATATCCTACTATTAAAATTCTACAACAACCTTAATGTCTTCGATCTGGTCGTTTGCCCTGGTAATTGACTTTCTATTATCTATATAGAGAACTTGTGCCGAATTTTTCTTTAATTCAGGCGATGAATATCCAGAAGTGAAACGGGATCCTAGATCATAATCAGTATTATTAATTGTTCTCACAGAAGTGTTTTGTCCAAACTGTACATCTGGAGATGCACTAGCACCAGAAGTTAATCCCACAATTGGATTACTTCCTGTAAATAATGATAAACTACCAGAAATTTCAGGATAAATACCATCAACTTTATTTTGATAGTATCTTAATACTTTTGTTACTGGGTTCCATGAAACAACTTTTCCTCTTGAAGTAATGGTTTGTCCACCAACTGTTCTTTGTTGCTGGATAGTTTCGTCTGGTTGGTAATTATTTTGAAAAGTTGGCGAGAAGATAACAGCGTAAGTTCCTGACAAAGTTAAATCTTCAGTTAATTCTTCAGTATTATATTTTTTTGGATTGATAATTAATCCAATTCTACGATAATCGTTATCAATTGGAAAGTCTCCAGACCCTTCAGAATATGATAATTTGGTATTTACCATAACTCTATATCCACCAAGTTCAATATCTGCCTGAGCACCATGTCCACCAACAGGAGGAATAATTACATCAATTTGTCCTCCTGTTCCAGTACCAATACCAGCAATATTTGTAGAATCTACGGTAATTCTTCCAAAGGAATAACCTGTTCCCCCAGATGTTACTGTAGCTGAGAAGATTTTACCTCCATCGATTGTAATTGAAACTCTACCTCCAGTACCGTCTCCATTAATAGGTACGTTCTCATAAGTTCCATTATTATAACCAGCACCAGCAGAAGTAATAACTACAGTATCAATTTCTCCACCAACTGCGTTACTAGAAACCACAGTATCATTAATTACAGGCATGTAATCATTTGAGAAAAACTTTAGAACCGATGAAACAGGAATAGTATACATATACTTCCAACGATAACCATCAGAAGTTGAAATAACTGAAGTTGACGTTCCTGTTGGTTCTACAGTTGAAGGTTTTCCATTTGGATCCGATGGAGAAGTTCCATTGAAAATGCACTTATAAACTTGATATGAAGAGTTGACTACATAAAAATCAGATTCATACAATCTTACAGCACCTGAGGATGCTGTTTTAGTTGGAGAATAATCATGTCTATACATATCATATGTGTATCCCAATCCACCTGTAGTTTTTTCAGGAGGAACCCATTCAATTCTTCTTACAACTTGAATAACATCTGATGAAAGAACTCTTTTTAGAGAGATCATATCATCATAGATATCAGTAAATTCTGAAAAACTATCAATAGCTGAAGGAGGCGTATTTTCATTATCCCATGGTTGAGGTCTTCCAATAAAGAAATATAATCTATCTCTAGTTGAACCTGCATCTAAATCGCTTTGAGATGCAACTGGTCCCTCTAAAGCTTTGATGAATTTCTTTGCAGAAAATATCCTAAATTGATCAGTTAATAGTGCTGACATTGTTATTCTCGTTCCTCCATATTATTTATAACTTAAATTTATAGTGTTGGTTGTTCGATTAGTATGGTTTGATATTCAATATCTTTAATTCTGTAAGAAGCTCCAGATAAATTACCAGTTATATTTTCTCCACCTAAAATAGCTTGTACAATAGCTCCAGTTCCTGTTGTATCTCCTGGATCAGGAACTACAATAACTTCTGGAGGATTTTCTGGATCGTATCCATAACCACCATCAACAATTGTTGTTGAAGTTAATTGATCTAAAGTTAAAGATGTTGTAGCTGAAGCTGCAAGAAGACCAGTAGTTTCAATATCTAAAGTTGGCGCAATAGTATATTGTTGTCCAAAATCCATAACCCTAATATCTACAATGGTAGAATTTTTAGAGAATGTATATAAAGTTCCTATTAGTGGATCCCCAGTATCATATGGTTGTGGAGACTTAACACGCAAAATTTTATTTGTACTATCCCAAGAAACGACCTCTGCGGTAATACTTGATTGATCTCCAGTGATAATTTCACCTTCTATAAAATCGACATCAATTGTATTTTCTCTAGATTTTAGATATATGTCTAAAATTGCGGTATGTTCTATACCTTCATCTAATCCACCTGCTTCCAAAATAGATGCAATAACTGGATTTGGGTGACCATCTTTAATTTTATCTTGAGTTGTAAGTAGTGTTAGATTTACACCTCCCGTTGTTTCTTCAATACCATATAGTGTTCCTGGTTTACCTCCATCTAAACTAGTATCACCATCGTATTCAGTACCAGCATTAAATAAATCAGGAATACCATCAACAAATCCATTTACAGGAGTATCCTGAAATGCAAAATTTGATAATACTGAAATTGGATCAGTTAATAATGTAATGAATGATCCTATAGTATCTATTAAAATATGAGGTTTTTGTGCTGACGTTGTAAAATCTGATTTACCTGCATCAAATTGTACAACTGTGCTTCGTTCACTTGCTCTTCCCGCATCAATAAATGCTAGGTCATCTACAATAAAATTAACAAACAATTCACCAGTAGATTGCTTCCAATCGTATACAATTCCCTGCTTAGCACCAGCAATATTAACAGTCCTGATAATTCTATCACCAATATTAAAAATTAAATCTTCTGGTCTTTCGAGAACAATTCTCTGATCATATCTAAAATTATCTCCCCTAACACATCCTGATATAGAATAAGTATCTTTGGTTGTATAAGTAAAAATTTCATTTTCAATATAAAATTTTCCACTACCCGAAAAGGGATCTGTGGGATTAATATAAATTGTAGTATCAGATCTACCAACATCTTTAAGTAGACCAGCTAAAAATCTACTGCCAGAATTTAAATATTGTCTATTTCTATTAACTTTTTTTAATCTTGCCTTTCTGGTTAAAAGTATTTTTGGTGCGGTAGTATACCCTTTTCCACCAGAGGTAATATTTACATTCGTTAGTTCTCCATTAGAAACATCAATTGTTGCTTTTGCACCAACACCATTACCACCTTCAAAAATAAGATAAGGTGGTATATCATAGTATTCTCCAGGATCTGTAATTTGAATACTAGAAACATATCCAGCATTATCTACATTAATTTTTCCTGCAGCACCAATTCCACCACCACCTTGTATTATAAGACCAACATCTCCCTCAGTATAATTTTTGCCAGGATTAATAATACTTAAAGAAGTAACACTATTAGTTGATACAGATGCAGATGCCCCATTTCCTCCAAATCCACTAATATTAACTGTTGTTGGGCCAAAATATTCATCACCTTGAGATACTAATTGAATATAAGATATCGCTCCATCAGAAATATTTGCTATAGCTACTGCTGGAGTAGTTGGATTGCCACCTGAAATTTCTAGTGTTGGTGGAGAAGTATAACCTCCTCCCCTATTGATAATTTGTATCTCAACTACTTTTCCAGCTAAAACAACAGCACTTAAAACTGCTCCAACACCGCCGCCCCCGTTCGCAACAACTGTTGGTTCGGACTGATATCCAGAACCTTGATCAGTGATAGTTACTGTAGAGATTACTTTATCAGATCGTAAAATAGGTTTAGCATTTGCACCATATCCTTGTGTTGCTGCAGCACCTGTACCAACAGGTGTTGATAAAATTTCAACTCTTAATGGATCATAACCTGCGCCACTATTAATTACTTTTACTGCAACAATTTTATCTTTGAATATAATTGGTTCTAACACTGCAGGAACACTTGGATTTCCAGCATTCGCAATTCTTAAAATTGGAGGATTACTTACATCATATCCAGAGCCAGCATTTACAACATCTACACTATCAATTCCATTTTCAGTATTAAATGAAGGAATTAATACTGCTCCACTTCCAGGAGTTAATACTGTGGGATCTTCACCAAGTTCAACTGGCGATCCATAGTATGTTGGGCCTATTACATATGGATATGTAGGAGTTGTTAGTGAGTTATTAAATGTTGTAAAATATGCATATGTTCCGTTAGGAAAATCTGGAGTAACACAATATCTTCCATTATGCTGATCTAAATCACCATATCCCAAAACCCATTCATAATCCTGTACATATTGTCCAGCTTGTCTTATAATTGGTAAAATTTGTTGATTTGGTGGAGTAGTATTAATAGGATTAATAATATAATATAAATTGTATGAACTTGTTGTTGGTGCTACTGGAGGAACTTTGAAAAATACTTTTATAATATATTCTCCAGGAGATAATCTTTGAACGATACTTTCATCTTTATCTCCTCCAAAAACCGAGTTTGCGATTGGGAAACCTGTTGAAGTTTGGAGCTCTAGATCAACATCAATTGCGCCTGGATTTAAATCAAGTGTGATAGAAACTACTGATGTTGAAGATACTATAAATCTATAGAATTTTTCTACTCCATCAATACTACTAATAATACTCTCTTGGAATTCTATTCTTTGATAAGGTAATGGCGTTACAATTGGCAGAGGATTTTTTAATCTATAACTTGTAGATAAAACTTTTACACCAGAATTTATATTTGTTGGATCTGTATAACCAACAGGACCATATATGGGATACCCATCTAATGCCACACCCAAAATTTTAGAATGTCCATCTTCATGATATAAATCATCATTATAGTAATTTCCTCTACTCAGTTCTTTGTCAACTTCACTCCAACCATTCCAACCTTTTCCTGTATTGTAATGGTATACATTATTTTCATCTGGATATCCATCATATTGATCTTTACCAGTAATAAAAGAACTATGCATTTTATCATAGTTAAATCCAGCTGGAGGTAGAGGAGCTCCTTGTTGACCAGCATTAGGTGAATATATTGGCACACCATTCATTGCAAATCCAACAATTTTATAAGATGTTGGAACAGAAATCGAAGAAGGAATATTAACTCCCCCTCTATAAATTATTGTCTGATCAAAACTTTGTTCCTCAACAGTACTTGTGTTGTTTGCATTAGGAAATGCTCCAATCGAATGTAGTGGTAATCCATTCGATTGGATTCTCATAAAACTGTTATTATTTTCGAATGTAAAGGTGCCTGCCATTACTCTACTCTTTCCTTTATTTATTTCTAAAAGTTATTCTTCATCTAGACCAAAATCACCAAATACATTACCAGTGCCTAATAATAAAGTTGAATTTGGTAATTCTACTGTAGCAGCAATTACTTCAGGGTCTCTATAACCATAACCACCATCAACAAGATTGACCGATGATACACCTACTAATGCTTTTAATTGTCCATCAAATCCACCAGTTGAAGTTACAACAACTTCTGGTCTAGATGTGTATCCAGATCCACCAGCACTAATTTGTGTTTCTGAAATTAGTCCCTTAGAAATTACTGCCGTTAATACTGCAGATTTACCATATACAGGTCCATCATAATTGTATGTCACGAGAGAATTTGAAGATTCAATAACAGCAACTGTTCTGTCTTCTGTCTCACCCTCAATTGATAAAATATCATCAGTTTCAACTTCAGGAACTACAATATCTTGTACAACGTCAGCATCAGAACCAATATATGCAAATCCAATAAATTGACTTCCAGTTCTAGGAACTTCAGTGAAATTAATTCTAGAACCACTTAAATCATAACCTTCTCCAGCTTTTTGGATGACACCATTCATGGAAACAATGATATTATTATCAGGTTTTGTTAATGCAGAAGATCCCTCTGTAACTGTTAATGAGTAGAAAGAATTATTTCGCTTAAGGTTAAAGCTAGATCTTAATGAATCAAATTCAAACGAGATATCATCTAAAATTCTAAGCTTACCTAAGTAAGTTCCAACGAAACTGGAACCGAATTGAGGAGCTTCGTAGAATGTAATTTTATCACTAAATGTAATGTAAGAAATGCCTGGTTGTTGTAAAATTCCATTAACAAATATTAATACATAACCTTCAGTATTTGGGAAGTATTGTATTCCATTGTTATATGTTAAATCAAATGTTGTTTGAACTCCATCAAAACCACGGAAATACCTATCTACTTTACCAAGAACCTGGGTAGTTTTTCTGTTATATGAAACATAACCACCACTAGATGTAATCCTACAATAATCATTAAAATTGCCCACTACTGAAGTTAAGAATAATTGTTTTGTTGAACCAACTAAAACAACCTTATTAATTGTTGCATATGAATATTGATTATTATATACTTCTTCTAGAGATACAATGGTTGCTTTTCCAATTACATTTTGAGTTGTAGTATTTTTATTTGCAATCAATGCTCCCTTATCAAAAGTTGTATATGTTATAGTTGAAGGAACATTTGCATAATCAGTAAGAATACTGATGTATAAATCAACTAAAGTATTGATGGTGCTTCTAACAGTAGCACAAGAATTAATATTATATGCTGTTGGATAAGCATCATCATATAACACTTCATCATTAAATACTTGATCAACTGCTGCATAATAATTTGCTAACTCATGTCTAGCATTTTGATAGGATGTTGGTACTGGAATATTATTAATTACATAAGGTAGTAATGTTTTTAGATATGTTAAACCTGCAATACTTTGCGATTCTTCACCAGCAATTCCATTAGTAATGAAAGTGCCAGTCACTGCATCATAATAATATAATGCACTATTCACAACTTTACTATTTCCACCGTATCTTACGTTATGAGCGATTGCATCAATCCAGTATTTAATATCTCTTTCACACTTGACTTCATTTGTTGACCAAGTACCTACTGTCTCTGTAGGAACACTAGATGTATTTCCTGCATTAAGAGCAGTTGTCATAATCGCGGTAAGAGTAGTAATTGCACTTTGAACTTGTGTGCATGAAGATGAGTTTTGGTTTGAACCTGTTGTAGGATCTGCAGAAATTGTTAAATCCTGAACAGGAGTTAATCCTGTATATGTTCCAGTTGGTAAAGTATTAGTAATCGCTGCCTTCATCAAATCTCTTGCATAATTAAATGCTGCAACAGATTGCGTTACTTCTCCCGCTAAACCATTAGTTAGAAGGGTTGTAGCGTTGCTAAAGTAGTATAAAGTATTAGTTCTAGTATTTTGATTTCCTCCATCATATAGGTCATTAGCAACCCCTTTGATGAAGTATTCTAGATCTCTCTTACACTTGTTTTCACCTGTTGTCCAAGTTCCAACATTTCTCTTTGGTAGATTAATTAGACTACCATCTGTTAAAATGCCAGTAAGAATTGCAGTTAATGATGTAATAGCACTTTGGACGTTCGAACATGAATTTGTGTTAGTATTTGAACCTGTTGAAGGATCTGCGGTAATTGTTAAATCTGTAGTTGGTAAGTTGTTTGTTATAGCAAGTTTGCATAGATCTCTAACTTGATTAAATGCATAAATTGACTGAGTTAGTTCTCCTACTAATCCATTAGATAATAATCCACCCGTTGCTTGATCAAAGTATGCAATAGTTGCATCATAGATATTTGCATTACCACCATCATAAAGATCATTAGCAATCGCATCAATTACATAACCAAGATCTCTACGACACTTAGTTTGATCATTATTGGGGAAAACAAATGTTGGATAGGCAGCAATTAAATTATTGATGGTAGTATCAATAATATACTGTCTATTCTTCTTGATTAGAGTTCCAGCATCTTTAAATCTATTTACCGAAGAAGATGGTAACCAATAATCTTGTGATGTTGGTGTACCAGGATACATAAAGTCTGGATACGTTGCCTTAATATAACCAGTAGTTTCCTCAATGATATAATCACTGTTTGCATAAATTAAATTACTAGCATCCTTAAATCTACTTACAGATGAAGAAGGAGAATAATCACTTTGCGATGCTGGGGTTCCTGGGAACTCAAAGTCTGGATATTGACTCTTAATATATCCACTAACTTCTTTTGCAATAAAATCTTTATTTGAGATTAAAAGATTTGATGCATCAATATGTGTTCCATCAATACCGATTTCAGTATTTGGTGAGTTGATAGGCAATACGGTATTTTGTGTGTCAGTATGATAGAACTCAACTCTTCTTGATAGTTTAGTAACAGTTCCATAATTTATTGTAGGACTGTTACCAACTACAATACTTCTAACTGCAAATAGTCTACCAGCAGTAATTTCAACTAAATTATCTAGATTTAATACATTAGTAGTTGGATTCCAACTAGTAACATATGCATTTGCAACTTCTTGAGATTGACTATCTAACAATTTGACAAAATCATTTTCTGCAAATGTTCCACTAATACCATTTTCAAAATAAGCTTCAGCATATTCAGTTTCATTAATACCAACAATAGTGCTTTCATCTCCAGTCTTAGTTTCTGAAATTTCATCAATTAGTGAAATACTATCTCCAATATCAAAATCTGCTAATGATTGATCAACATCAACCGTCATTTTATTAATTTTTCCTGAAATAACAATATCACCAGCTGTTAGTGATACTGTTTGACCCTCTTCAATTATTGTAATAATAACTTCATTATCCGAAGAATTAACTGTTTGAGATCCATAAAAATAACCTTCGATATTTTCTGTGTCTAAAGTTAATTTTCCACCTGTGTTTGATATAATTGGGGCACTATTATATAATGATTGATCGAGAGTTGCATCTGCACCAGAAGTTAATCCAGTAAAATATTCACCGTCCTCAATCTGAGAACTAATATCAATTAATTTTAATCTATTAGTAGAACCGACTAATACGGTTGCAATAGAACCACTTACATTACCTTCAATGATATCATCAACATCAAATGCACCAGATGTAATTATAACATCCAAGAATAGTGTATTATTTACTACTTCATAACCATAAATTTCAGCAGTTCCAGATTGTGTAGTGTTTGTAATTTCTTCATTAGTGAACTCTGCCTCAACAGGACTATTTTCCACATCAAATTCTACAGGTATGCGAGTATAAATTTTCTTAACCTTTGCGGTTCTTTCTATTATTGAAGTAACTTCTGCAATAATACCGCTAGATTGACCATATACATAATTTCCAAGAGTTATTCCACCAATAACAGGATTTGGTAGTATACGAGTTCCATAATTAGGAGATGGTAGGGAAACACCATAAGTTTTTGTGACATTTAATGCCAAATACTGTGGAGATGATAATGTTGAAGTTAATATTAAAGTTTCCGCAGTAACTTTAGTTGTTGGACCAGCACTAACCGAGATATTTGGATCTGTATATGCATAGAATGTTGTCAATGGTGAAGGAGATACAAGTGTTTCATTAATTGCTGAAATTGTATAATCTCTAGCTTTGTTGTATGCAGCATTAGTAGCAGTAACATTTTTGTATATGAATGATGTTACTGCAGTTCCTGACGAATTTAAATATGCCGATACATAATTCACTATTGCAGAATTTCCGTTAGTTAATAAATCATAAACTAAAGCATCAACATAATCATCGAGTGCTGCTTTCGCGTTTGTAATTTCACTTGCAGATAAATTTAAAGTTGTATAAGTATTGGTAATAAATTTATGTGTTTCAGATACTATATACTCCTTATTATAAAGAGCAAGTTTAGAAGCATCTTGATAGTTTTGTCCTGCTGGTCTCAAGAAAGCAATCATAATATCGTATAAAGTCGCAATAGCAGACTTAACATTCGCACATCCACCAACATCATTTGTAATTGTATAATCTCTTACTGGATAACTTATTGGTGTTACAGTTTGATATTGTGCTGTATAAATTTCATTATTAATTACTTTTTGTGCCAACTCTTTAATTTTTTGTAAAGTTACAATCGTAGGTAGTAACTCATTTTTGACTGAAGTAATTGATACTCCATCAGCAAGATAGAATTTTAATCCATCAATAGTGTAACCTTGTCCTCCAGTCAATAGATCTAAAATTACTGCATCGATTAGCAGTTTCATATCTCTTTCACACTTAGATTGACCAGCAGCCCCGCTGGGGAATGTTAATGCATTATATTGAACACCATTTAACGTATATTTAAATTGACTGATTGTATATGCAACTGCTTCTTTAGCAATAAAATCTCTATTGAACCAGAGTAAATTGCAAGCATCTCTATATCTTTGTGCTGTAGGAGCAAGAACATCATTAATAACACCCCATAGATAATCAATTCTTGAAGCAATAGCATCTGCATCAGATTCAATGTTAGTACCTAAGGTACTAATAGGTCTTTCTAAAGTAAATTGAGCATCATAATCAACTAATGTATTCAGTACAGCTTTTTTGCAAAGATCTCTAACAAAGAAGTGTGCATGTAAACTTTGTAGAAGTTGACCAACTCCAAATTGCTGTGCTTCTCCTGGTTGATAAAGATAACGAATTTGCTCGTTAGATGAAATATATGCTTTTGCAGCAGAAATTGAATAATAATCTCCACCAGAAGATAAATCTTGTGCAACTGCAGTAATTAATAATTGCAAATCTCTTCTGCAAGTACTTGTTCCAGATAGGTTATTGCCAACATCTCCTGGTATTTGGAAATCTTCATAATAATATTTTAATTCATTCGATGCTTCTTCTGAAATAAACAATGAATTTTTCAAGATAACATCTGCAGCTTCTCTGTATGAATTTAAAGAACTATCAAATGCATCAGTGTAAACAATATTCTGAGCATTGATTACTTGCTTTGCCAGAATTGGAACAGTGATTTTTTCAGATACTTCTGCTGTAGTGTAACTAGTTGGTAAAATGATATTTGAGTTGTTAGTACCGTTAAAATTAAACAATACTAATGTATACGAGTCTTGAACAAACTCAGAAGAAGGTACTGCAAAATTATTAGTATATCTTGCATTTGTTGAAATGCGAAGATCATCAATGTAACCAGTAAATCCTGTAGAAACGTTTTGGTATGAGTTGCCAATAGTCAAAGGTCTATTTGCGTAAGTGCGAGTATCGGAGAATGAAGTCGCAACACCAACACCGTTTACATAAATTTGAACTTGAGTGTTATTTTTAACAACTGCAACATGTGACCAACTATTGAGTGAAGCTGTGGCGGTGGTGGTCCAATCTGTAGCATTATATCTAACAGTAATTGTGCCAGTAGAATTTCTTAATATAGTTAATGCACCTGCATCAGATCCACTATTTCTAAAGTCAAGGAACGTCTGAGTTGCCGCTGTAGTTGGATAAATCCAACATTCAGTTGTCCAATTTCCAGATCCAAGATTAAATTTTTCAGTATCATTAATATATACCCAATCACTAGAACCTAAGGTTCTTAATGATGCACTACCAAATTTAAAGAATGTAGTATTTAAACGAGATGTAGATCCATTGACATTAATTTTCCAGTTAGAAATAGTTTCCCCAAGTGTAAATGAACCTGTAATTGGTCCTGTATAAATTGTTCTAACTGAAGGATCACTATTTAATAGTGTAGTCTCTGCACCAGAAGTTAATCCATAAATTTTGGATGATCCTCCGATTACTGGGAAGTATGTTAATCCGCTAATATTTTTATATGAAATTTTGCTACTATATAAAGTTTCTCCTTCTGTAAAATTGCCTGTTTTACCATTTACTGATAGTTTGATAGATGTGATAGTTTCATCCATTTCAAAATTGTTAGCATTTAATGCTGTATATTCAATTACATTATCTTCAATTGATTGATATTCAATAAAGTTTGTATTTACAGAAACAGTATCATCATTAATATCTACTAACTTAGCAGAAGATTCGCTAATATCATCAACTACAACGTTTGGATTTTCTGGATCGACAATTCTATTAAATACTAATCCATTAAATGTTGTTCCAGAATTAATTTGTAATGGTGCGCCATCATTAACTGGAATTCCAGTTACAGGATCTCTGTATGCCCCAAGGGCAGTAATTTTTACAATTTGTCCACTGCTCTTTCCATAGATATAATCACCACTAACAAGAGCAAATAATCCATTTGGATTTTGAGGTGTTCCTGTAATTTTACTTAATACAAGGCGATCATCAATTTGTCTAAATGATATTGGTAATCCTGTAGTGTTTAAACATGGTTTATTAACAACAATTTCAGTGAAGCTAATAACCTCAACTACTTTTGTATCTTCATCAATTCCAGGTCCAGAAACTTCAGCACCGACAACAATTAAAGGTCTTGTAGGTGGATAAGATACATTAGGTAAAGTTTCTAATCCATTTGCTAATCCATTAGTTAGGATTGCCATAGATGTAGCAATTGCTGATGCTTGTGATGCACATGATGGATTTGTATCATCATCTGGTACTCCTAGGTTGGGGAATGGAGCACCTACAGGTTGTGAAATTGGAGCACTATCAGTATAATACTTACCACTCTGCATAACAAAATCTAAATTGCCAGATCCTGATGGAACGGATGTTGTTAATTGTACTTTTGTGCTATCTATAATTTTAAATACCTTGGTATTATTTGGAATTCCAGTTCCAGTAACTGTCATTCCTTCAATTACATTAACGGTACTTTGATCAACTAGTGTAATTGTTGAAGTACCATTTCTAATAACATTTAATTTTACTTTCCAACTACGCATTGCAGCAATAGCAAGATTTCTTGCATAATTGAATGCATCAATAGTTTCTTCTAATTGATTGTTAATATGAACAAGAGTTGATCCTCTATAATATGCCTCAGTAGATTCAATAATTCTATAATTTCCACCAAACTCTAAATCGTCAGCAATTGCAGAAATTACATATCCAATATCTCTTGCACAAGTTTGATCACTTACAGGAATTACTAAGTCTGGATATTTTGCTTTCACATATCCTAAAGCTTCTTGAGCAATAAAGGTAGAATTTAATCTAAGACCATTAGCAGCATCTGCATTAACACCATTTTGTCCAGTTACAATACCTGTAGTGGTTGAAGATGGAAGTTTAATAGTAGTTGAACCAAATCCTTGCTGTGTAGTTCCATTTTGTGCAATATAAGTGATTGGTGTTGTACCATTAATTACACAAGGATCTAAAGCAAAAATAGTTACGTTACTGTCTTCAACAAGAGCATCCTTACCATTTAGATTTAATACAGTTTCATCCTTGGTGAAAATAGTCGATGGATTTGTAACATCTGACCAATTACCAGGATTTCTTAGTGGAAGAGAACTTAGATTTGCTTGCTGAATACAAGTTGTTAAAATTGTTACTAGAGTAGAAAGTGAATTTCTTACGTCTGTGCAACCAAAAGGATTGGTATTTGAAGAATTTCCTTGTTCTGGTGAAGGATCTGCAATAATACTTAGATCTTTAACTGTTAATTGATTATTTGCAGCTTGACCTGCCCAATAAGCAACTTTTTGGAAACCGTAAATACTCTGTACTTCTTCTCCAACTAATCCATTTGCAAGAGGACTACCATCAGCAGTAAAGTAATACTTAGTATTATCCCAAATATTTGAATTACCCCCACTAGAAATATCTGCTGCTAAAGCAGTTGTAATATAACCCATGTCTCTCTTGCACTTCAATTCTCCAGGAGAATAAGGAGAATTACTAATAATTGTTCCAGGTAGTCCATTCAAGTTGCCATTTGTAAGAGCAGTAGTTAGATACAATGACAATGTAGTAATTGTACTTCTAACATTAGCACATGAAGTTGCACTAGTATTTGATCCTGTCGCAGGATCAGCAGTGATATTAAGATCCTTAAATCCTAACTGATTAGTAACAGCTTGGATCATTAGATCTCTAGCTTGATTAAATGCATAGACTGATTGAGTTTGCTCACCTAATACACCATTAGTAATTAATGCACCCTGAGCTGTAAAGTATGCCTTAATAGCAGTGATAGTATTGATATTGTTACCATCGTATAAATCTTGAGAAATAGCATCTACAATATAACCAATATCTCTCTTACATTTTGCTTTTGCTGCAAGCACTGATGGACTTTGTAGTTCTGGTAATGCAGTAAGTGTTCCCGCTTGTAAAGTGCTTGTCAAAATTAATACTAAAGTACTAATTGTTGATTGTACATCAGTACATGCATTTGGATTTCCAGATTGCAAATTAGATTCTAATACGTCCCCAACTCCTTCTACAGCTGGACCTGCAGAAATTGAAAGATCTTTATTATACAGTTGATTAGTTACTGCTTTCTTCATCATGTCA